>RCUT01000022.1_pt1 | contig 117921 bp, 134 predicted proteins | sample 2166171 | NCBI WGS metagenome assembly RCUT01 (sample SAMN09932757, study PRJNA488358) | compost metagenome | isolation source: compost soil in 4-hydroxybenzoic | place: Germany: Experimental Botanical Garden | reverse complement strand
CAAGTGACGCTGGCGGACGGGATGGATGGCAAGGTCATGATCCCGGCCGTGACGCAGGAGTTTACCCACGCTGACGGCAGCAAGATCATCGAGACAAAGCCGCTGACCCTCAATGATGGCTCCACGGTGACCGGCTCCTATGACGTGTTCGCCACACTGCGGTCTGACGCCAAAGTACCGCTCGTGGTCAATGGGGTGCGTATCGAACCGGGCCAGACCATGGGGATCATGAGCCAGCACAACTTCGGGGCCTCCGGTGGACGCCTGAGTCTCTCTGTTAAACCTGCGGTGGCCGATGTTATCGGCACTTCCGGCCTGCTGGTGATGACGGCGGCGCCCAACTCCCCGATCCTGGTGCTGGACGTGACCACCTGGAAGCCGACGGCGAAGCTCTCCGCGGAGTCATGGACGGTGCGCCAGGTGATTGACCCGGTAAAGATCTTCGCCCTGCCGGATGCCGGTGTCCCCTGCCGCTTCACTTCCAAGGAGGATGAGGCGAGGCGTTCCGACCCGATCCGGGACCCGGTGTGTCTGTTGCAGTGGGACCGCACCCCGGACGAGGCCGAGCAAAGTACCCAGGAGACCGAAGGCCTGAAACTGGCGGGTCTGGTGGGGCAGGCGGTCAGCCTGGGTGAGCAACCTGTCGAGTACAGCCTCTACCTGTTTAGCGGCGACGGCTCCAAGGTTAAGGTAGGCGGCGGCAACCGCAATCTGACTGTCTCCACGGCTTACGGCTCGGTGGGCTATACCCCCGGCCCCGAGTTGGCGCAGGTCAACCGCATCATTGAGAGCTTCGACGTGCGGATGAGCCAGAACCTGGGTCCAGCGTGTTCGATGACGCTGAGTGCCGATCAGGCGAAGAAGGATGCGGCCAACAAGGCCTCCGGCAGCATCAGCCGTACCTGCCTGTTTGAATGGCAGGCCATCCCGGATGGGCTGGTGCAAGACCAGAGCACCACCACCCCCGGCCTGAGCGGTACTTTGGCCGATAAAAAGGCACACCCCGTCGGCTGGCGGGTGAGCACCTACAGCAAGAACGGCACTCGCGTGACCCTCAACGACCAGACCTTTACCATCGATGCAATAGACCCCCCGGTGCCGACCGTGGATTTGTCCTCAAAGTACAAATTCCGGGACAACATCTACATGGTGCCAATGCAGGGTGACTACCTGGGGGACGCGACGATCACCGCCGAGCGGGCGGACCTGGACGTGGCGATCATGCGCAATACCGACACCCTGGAGTCGGAGACCTTCACCCCCGGCTGGGGCGCCAACACCAAGGTCTACCGTCGGCTGAACACCGACCAGCGGGCTCTGTGGGAGGAGACTACCTATAAGGTGAAGGCGGCCTACAACAAGGTGCCGGAGGTGAAGACCGAGGCGGTGTACCGGGCTGTGTCGGTGCCGTCCTACAACCTGGTGCCGGTGGTAGAGGTAGCTGGCGACACAGCCATCGACACCCAGGCGCTGCCGGTGCGGGTGAAGATCCAGGATCAGTACAAGCCGAACGAGGCGTTTGACGCGACCGCGATGGGGACCTGGAAGGTCAGGTTGATCCGTCAGATGGCGTACAACAAGACCGAGGTGCTGACCGACTTTGCCAACGCGCCGAACGGTGAGGCGAGCTTTGCGGTGGATCTGTCAAAAGTGGACACGACCTCGGTGCGGATCGTGGCTGAGGCGGAGCTGGTCTCGCCGTTTGAAGGGTACACCCGGACAGTGCAGTCCACGCGGCCTGCGTTCCTGACTGTGCTGCGGGGCGGAGCTATCGGGGCGGAAGTTGACGCCCGTCGGCTGTCGGGCGAGGCGCCGTTCACGGCGGTGTTCAAGCTGGCGCTGAATGACCGTCAGGACTACCGGGCGACCGGGGACGTGGTGTGGGATGTCAGCAGCGACGGCGGGGCGACCTGGGAGAGCTCCACGCCTGAGGAGCGCTACAAGTACCAGATGGTGAAAGTGTTCGAGAAGGGGACCTACAAGGTGCGGGCCAAGGTGATCAACCGCAACTCCAGCGCCGCGGCGTATACCGAAGTGGTGGACGTGATCGCTTATGACAAGCCGAAGCTGGAAGTGAAGGGGCCGCAAACCCTGTTTGTGGGCAGTGAGGGCACGTTCTCGACCCGGCTGACGGTGAAGGATGAGGAGATCGGTGCAGATAACGCTGTGGTGGAGTGGTCAACCGATGGTGGGAAGACCTACGACAAGCAGGGCCCGACGCTGACGCTGAGCAGCGACAAGGACACCCGGATCAAGCTGTGGGCACGGGTGCGCTCCGGGGATGCCCCTGCGGACGATGAGTATGCCTACCGGGTGGCGAAGACGGCGGTGGAGTTCCGGGTAGTGAAACCGCCACGGCCGTATGTGTCGGGGCCGTCGGTGATCGAGACGGGCAAGACCTACACCTTCAAGGCGACGAACAGCCTGCCGTACAAGGGGATGGATGTGCAGGTGAAGGGGGTCTTCGTTCTGCCGAACGGGCAGCGAGTTGAGGGTGACACGGCGCAGTACACGCCGAGCGCGGAGGATCTGACCAGGGAGCGGGTAGAAACCAGCTACACCGCCTGGATAGAAGGGTTCCGGGAGCAAGGGGCAGAAGCGACACACTCGATGTACTCTCGCGTCTGGGAATACGTGTGGCCGCGGTTCGGGATGCAGGTGCGCAGGACGGCGAACGTGGCGCCCGCGGCGATCACCATGACGGCACGGCCAATCGGGTTCTCGGGCAAGCTGGACGAGGCGGTCTACGAGTGGACGTTGCCGGAAGGCGCGACCATTGAAGATCAGAAGCAACCGGCTGTGCGGGTGTTCACAATGGGCCGTGCGGGCGAATACCTGGTGAAGCTCACGGTGCGGGATGCTCGGGGCAACGAGACGGTCCTGGAAGAGCCGGTGAAGTTGGGTGAAGCCGAGCAGTACGTGATCGACCTGCAATACTCCGGCTCGAATGCCAACGATCGGGAGCCGCTGGATGTGCTGTTGCGGCCGTACATCTCGGGCGGTCACCCGCGAGACCGGATCCTGACCAGGCAGTATACGGTGGACGGCAAGCCACTGGAGAGCGCGGGGTTCTATGGCCGCACGACGTTGCAGGCAGGTGAGCACCAGATCATGCTCAAGGCGACGTCGGAGATGGGCAAGAATGTCGAGGGCAAGCTGATGCTCAAGGTGGCGGAGAACAAGCTGCCGACGTGCACGGTGCGCAGTCGGGAGACGATCGGTTCGTGGATTGTGTACGCGGGCTGCGAGGACTCGGATGGCCGGATGAAGTCCTATCAATGGACGGTCGGGGGTGAGGTGCAGGCCATCACAGCGGACCGTCTGACGATCAGCAAGGGCAAGAGCGGTGTGATGCCGCCGATAACGCTGGTCGGGGTGGATGACTCCGGTGGTAAGTCGGAGTCAGTATCCCTGAACTGATTGGCTGACTTCTCTACTTCAAAGCCCGGTATTACCGGGCTTTTTCTATTTATTTCAGATGTGCCCCAAAAGGGCACAAACACAGTCGCGATCATTCAGTTGGGTCCCGTAATCTGCATTTTGGGTTCGTGTAACCCCTGAATGGAGACGTGACATGATTAACCACAAACTGAAATTTCCTGCTCTGTTGGGTGCGATGGCTGTTCTATTCGCTGGCACATCCCATGCGGAGCTACTCCAGTATTCGTTTACTACACCAGGAGGCGCTCAAAGGTCTTTGTCTCCCGAAGCCATCTACGCCAACCCCAGTGGAAACATAAAGTTTGCCCTTAGCGGTGGGATTGACAGAAAGGTCAGGCTCTCTGTTCTGCGGACGGATAACACAGTGGTCTCAACCAGCACAAGCAAATTACTTGGCGCAACAGACCGTATAACTGTTAACGGTAAATCCTATTATGGCGCGGAGCTCCAGCTGCCAGCCCCTCCAGAGGGGGAGTATCAGTTGAAAGCCGAATTGCTGACGTCTAAAGGGGGGTCAGTGCAAGCGGATTTATTCCGGTTTGCCGTTGATGTAACCCCGCCAACACTTGGGGATTTCTCTTGGGGAATGAATTACGGTCGGGGTTCGGCCCCCGACGGTAAACCAATATTTGCGACAGTTGATGCAAAGCACATAACGCTGGATCAAGTGAATGATGCCTTATCTGGTATTGGGGATATTACTTACGAAACCTACTGGATCGGTGGCACTAAGGATGGTCAGCTTTATGGAACTGGGAAGGTTACTTACTACAACGCTGAGATGAAAGCGATGCTGGGGAGTGGGTCCGTAGGTTCTGGTGCCAACTTGGCTTACCCAAATGGTGTTCAGTCACAACATCGATTGCTATTCAATGTGAAAGACCGGGCCGGGAACAGCTCGACAAAGCAGTTTGAGTTTTATAACAACTCCGCTTGTGGGAGTGAGGAACCGACGCTCGTTGCTATTGAAGATCCCACCTACAGTGGCGCTTACCTTGGCCTTAGCGCATTTCAGGGTTTTCGTCAGACCAGTGGTAGCACCCCCATCAACAAAAACCCGCTGAAAGCGGTATATCGTATCCCCCGGTCACAATACCGCGGGCTTCCAGAGGGGGCTATTTTCGGTGGGCTCCCTGCTGGGATCACAGATCGTGGATTGGCGCACACTGATTCTCAGTATGCCTATGTCGTTGTTGAAGGTCCCGCTGGTCCTGATGGTACATTCAACTGGACTAACTACGGCTGGACAAACAACTCTACCTGGCGATGCAGCCCATTGCGGGTCCCTAATCCTCAATTCACATCAGAAACAATCCCACCTGATTGGAAATCCATTAGTGCATACGTTGACGGTGTAGGTTGGGTTGGGAGCAGTTATGGTGCGCCTGGCACGAAGCCAAAACCGCCGAGAGATACGAAAATATCGCAAATTAAGGTTAGTTTGGAACCTAGGGTTTATACCCAAACGGTCTCCATGTATGGCAGTTCATGCGAGGTTGCACCGAACCAATCAGAGTGCACAATGGCGGTAAATATACCATTCAACCAGACCGGAACGGCAAGCTATTACCATACGAGACCTGCGGCGCAGCACAAGAATATTCCAGGCCTGCTGTCTCAATTCAGCCATGTTTGGGAGTGGGATGCAGAGGACCCGCATATCCAGGAACTTGTGAGCCGGGATGACCAAAATAAGATCGTAACATTTACAGCTTTTGAAGGGCATACCGGGGCGACCTGGGGGAGGGTCAAGCTGGCAGCAGCCGGGCTTGTTGCAAAAAAAAATGGCGTTGATGTCGAATCGTTCTCAGCAACAAGTATCAACACCTCGGGTAATGACTCCACTGTAGTGGTCTCCTACAAGGGCCTTGCCGACGGTGTATATGACATCTACGGCTGGGTGAATGATGCCTACGGCAACCGCAGTGAAACGAAATTCTTTACCATTACGAACGACAATACACCTCCTTCGATTGCTATCACGATTCCGAGCGGAAACAATGTTGAATCATTAGATAACATCCTCATTGATGTGACTGACGGAATGACGGCCAAGCCCACTGTGACGATGGTCAATCTCAAGGGGGGGCCAGCATCGGACGATGTTTACCTCACAGTCCGAGCAGTGTCAGATACTCGATTCAAGCTCGAATACCCCGTCATGTTCCCTTCTTTAAAGGCTGGGGAGAGTTACACGCTTTCAATAGAGGCGAAAGATGCTCAGCAAAACACAGCTAAAGCATCAGCTCAGTTTGAATACAAACCTCAGCAAGTGACGCTGGCGGACGGGATGGATGGCAAGGTCATGATCCCGGCCGTGACGCAGGAGTTTACCCACGCTGACGGCAGCAAGATCATCGAGACAAAGCCGCTGACCCTCAATGATGGCTCCACGGTGACCGGCTCCTATGACGTGTTCGCCACACTGCGGTCTGACGCCAAAGTACCGCTCGTGGTCAATGGGGTGCGTATCGAACCGGGCCAGACCATGGGGATCATGAGCCAGCACAACTTCGGGGCCTCCGGTGGACGCCTGAGTCTCTCTGTTAAACCTGCGGTGGCCGATGTTATCGGCACTTCCGGCCTGCTGGTGATGACGGCGGCGCCCAACTCCCCGATCCTGGTGCTGGACGTGACCACCTGGAAGCCGACGGCGAAGCTCTCCGCGGAGTCATGGACGGTGCGCCAGGTGATTGACCCGGTAAAGATCTTCGCCCTGCCGGATGCCGGTGTCCCCTGCCGCTTCACTTCCAAGGAGGATGAGGCGAGGCGTTCCGACCCGATCCGGGACCCGGTGTGTCTGTTGCAGTGGGACCGCACCCCGGACGAGGCCGAGCAAAGTACCCAGGAGACCGAAGGCCTGAAACTGGCGGGTCTGGTGGGGCAGGCGGTCAGCCTGGGTGAGCAACCTGTCGAGTACAGCCTCTACCTGTTTAGCGGCGACGGCTCCAAGGTTAAGGTAGGCGGCGGCAACCGCAATCTGACTGTCTCCACGGCTTACGGCTCGGTGGGCTATACCCCCGGCCCCGAGTTGGCGCAGGTCAACCGCATCATTGAGAGCTTCGACGTGCGGATGAGCCAGAACCTGGGTCCAGCGTGTTCGATGACGCTGAGTGCCGATCAGGCGAAGAAGGATGCGGCCAACAAGGCCTCCGGCAGCATCAGCCGTACCTGCCTGTTTGAATGGCAGGCCATCCCGGATGGGCTGGTGCAAGACCAGAGCACCACCACCCCCGGCCTGAGCGGTACTTTGGCCGATAAAAAGGCACACCCCGTCGGCTGGCGGGTGAGCACCTACAGCAAGAACGGCACTCGCGTGACCCTCAACGACCAGACCTTTACCATCGATGCAATAGACCCCCCGGTGCCGACCGTGGATTTGTCCTCAAAGTACAAATTCCGGGACAACATCTACATGGTGCCAATGCAGGGTGACTACCTGGGGGACGCGACGATCACCGCCGAGCGGGCGGACCTGGACGTGGCGATCATGCGCAATACCGACACCCTGGAGTCGGAGACCTTCACCCCCGGCTGGGGCGCCAACACCAAGGTCTACCGTCGGCTGAACACCGACCAGCGGGCTCTGTGGGAGGAGACTACCTATAAGGTGAAGGCGGCCTACAACAAGGTGCCGGAGGTGAAGACCGAGGCGGTGTACCGGGCTGTGTCGGTGCCGTCCTACAACCTGGTGCCGGTGGTAGAGGTAGCTGGCGACACAGCCATCGACACCCAGGCGCTGCCGGTGCGGGTGAAGATCCAGGATCAGTACAAGCCGAACGAGGCGTTTGACGCGACCGCGATGGGGACCTGGAAGGTCAGGTTGATCCGTCAGATGGCGTACAACAAGACCGAGGTGCTGACCGACTTTGCCAACGCGCCGAACGGTGAGGCGAGCTTTGCGGTGGATCTGTCAAAAGTGGACACGACCTCGGTGCGGATCGTGGCTGAGGCGGAGCTGGTCTCGCCGTTTGAAGGGTACACCCGGACAGTGCAGTCCACGCGGCCTGCGTTCCTGACTGTGCTGCGGGGCGGAGCTATCGGGGCGGAAGTTGACGCCCGTCGGCTGTCGGGCGAGGCGCCGTTCACGGCGGTGTTCAAGCTGGCGCTGAATGACCGTCAGGACTACCGGGCGACCGGGGACGTGGTGTGGGATGTCAGCAGCGACGGCGGGGCGACCTGGGAGAGCTCCACGCCTGAGGAGCGCTACAAGTACCAGATGGTGAAAGTGTTCGAGAAGGGGACCTACAAGGTGCGGGCCAAGGTGATCAACCGCAACTCCAGCGCCGCGGCGTATACCGAAGTGGTGGACGTGATCGCTTATGACAAGCCGAAGCTGGAAGTGAAGGGGCCGCAAACCCTGTTTGTGGGCAGTGAGGGCACGTTCTCGACCCGGCTGACGGTGAAGGATGAGGAGATCGGTGCAGATAACGCTGTGGTGGAGTGGTCAACCGATGGTGGGAAGACCTACGACAAGCAGGGCCCGACGCTGACGCTGAGCAGCGACAAGGACACCCGGATCAAGCTGTGGGCACGGGTGCGCTCCGGGGATGCCCCTGCGGACGATGAGTATGCCTACCGGGTGGCGAAGACGGCGGTGGAGTTCCGGGTAGTGAAACCGCCACGGCCGTATGTGTCGGGGCCGTCGGTGATCGAGACGGGCAAGACCTACACCTTCAAGGCGACGAACAGCCTGCCGTACAAGGGGATGGATGTGCAGGTGAAGGGGGTCTTCGTTCTGCCGAACGGGCAGCGAGTTGAGGGTGACACGGCGCAGTACACGCCGAGCGCGGAGGATCTGACCAGGGAGCGGGTAGAAACCAGCTACACCGCCTGGATAGAAGGGTTCCGGGAGCAAGGGGCAGAAGCGACACACTCGATGTACTCTCGCGTCTGGGAATACGTGTGGCCGCGGTTCGGGATGCAGGTGCGCAGGACGGCGAACGTGGCGCCCGCGGCGATCACCATGACGGCACGGCCAATCGGGTTCTCGGGCAAGCTGGACGAGGCGGTCTACGAGTGGACGTTGCCGGAAGGCGCGACCATTGAAGATCAGAAGCAACCGGCTGTGCGGGTGTTCACAATGGGCCGTGCGGGCGAATACCTGGTGAAGCTCACGGTGCGGGATGCTCGGGGCAACGAGACGGTCCTGGAAGAGCCGGTGAAGTTGGGTGAAGCCGAGCAGTACGTGATCGACCTGCAATACTCCGGCTCGAATGCCAACGATCGGGAGCCGCTGGATGTGCTGTTGCGGCCGTACATCTCGGGCGGTCACCCGCGAGACCGGATCCTGACCAGGCAGTATACGGTGGACGGCAAGCCACTGGAGAGCGCGGGGTTCTATGGCCGCACGACGTTGCAGGCAGGTGAGCACCAGATCATGCTCAAGGCGACGTCGGAGATGGGCAAGAATGTCGAGGGCAAGCTGATGCTCAAGGTGGCGGAGAACAAGCTGCCGACGTGCACGGTGCGCAGTCGGGAGACGATCGGTTCGTGGATTGTGTACGCGGGCTGCGAGGACTCGGATGGCCGGATGAAGTCCTATCAATGGACGGTCGGGGGTGAGGTGCAGGCCATCACAGCGGACCGTCTGACGATCAGCAAGGGCAAGAGCGGTGTGATGCCGCCGATAACGCTGGTCGGGGTGGATGACTCCGGTGGTAAGTCGGAGTCAGTATCCCTGAACTGAGACACCAGCATAGCCATTCAAACACTTCCATTCGTAAGCCCGGTTAACTACCGGGCTTTTTTTTTACGATACCGCTGGATGTGACCAAAATGGGCCGTTACACAGTCGAGGCTATTTAATCCCCGCAGATACACTCCCAGCATCTAGGAGTTCGACATGGGGGTAAACATGCTTGGAAAAATTCTTGGGGGGCTGATGGTGCTAGGGGTCACAACCATCCCGGCTCCATTGGTTGCAGCCTCAAAGCTGGAAATTACAGATCCCAGGGCGGCCAAGATCAAGGAGATTGTGACCCTGCCCATCAAGGGGATCAGAGCAGTCGAGAGTGATGGTCAGATCGTCTTCATCTCAGACAACGGTAGGTTTGTCATTACAGGGCAGATTTACGATGTGTGGGGTAAAAAACCCCTCAGCTCGATGTCGGAAATGCGTGATGTCGCCGACCGCTTGCATCTCCAGGATATGGGAATGGATGTTGATAAGCTGAACACCATCTCGTTCGGGCATGGGCCAAAGGATGTGGTTCTGTTTGTCGATCCACGCTGCGGTGTCTGCCACAAGTTGATTGGTGAGGCCAAGCCATTGGCTGAGGAATACACCTTCAAGATCGTCGTTATCCCTGCCCTAGGGGATGAATCAAACCAGCTTGCCAAAGCGCTGCACTGCGCGAAGGACAAAACCAATGCGCTGGATGCGCTCTTGAATAACACCCTGGGTGCTCTCCCGTCAAAATCGCCATGCGATCCCGCTCAATATGACCAGACCCTGATGACAGCCCACCTGATCGGTATTCAGGGGGTGCCTTTCGTCGTTGCACCCGATGGACGTGTAAGCAAGGGACGCCCTAATAACCTGAAAGCATGGTTGGAGAGTGCACAATGATCGTGACCATCAAGAAGAAGCTCGACGGTGCGTTGATCCCGGAACATATGCGAGCCTCCGGAGTGATCCCTGTCCTGGCCTATAGCGAAGATGAACAGATATTCCTCATGGATGATCAGAGCGCCGGTTTCGGTTTTATCTGTGAGCCTCTGTGTGGGGCGGATGAAAAGGTGCAGGAGCGTATGAACGGCTTCCTGAATCAGGAGTACCCCTCCAAGACGACAATCCAGTTCCTGTTATTCAGATCCCCCGATATAAACCAAGAGATGTACCAGATGCAGGGGCTGCGTGACGGCTTCCGTCATAGCCTGCTGAGCTCCGTCATCCAAGAGCGAATCAGCTATCTCCAGCACCACACAACAGAAAGGATCATGGCGAGGACCAGCAAGGGCATCTACGACAACGGCCTGATCCAAGACCTCAAATTGTTCGTTACGTGCAAAGTTCCCATCAAAGGCAACACCCCGAACGCTACTGAGCTCGCTGAGCTCGACCAATTGAAAACCAAGGTTGAGTCCTCTCTTCAAACGGTTGGCCTGCGGCCTAGGACAATGACCGCTGTGAACTATGTCCGAATCATGGGCACCCTTCTCAATTGGGGACCGGATGCTTCTTGGCGCCACGATGCCAGCCTATGGGAAACAGATAAGCCGATTTGTGAGCAACTCTTTGACTACGGTACAGACCTTGAAGTCAGTAAAAATGGCATTCGTTTGGGCGACTATCATGCCAAGGTGCTGTCAGCGAAGAAGCTACCGGATATTGCCTACTTTGGGGATGCGATCGCCTATGCAGGGGACCTGACGGGGGGTAACTCCAGCATCAAAGAGAACTACATGGTGGTTACCAACGTCTTCTTCCCCGAGGTGGAGAGCACCAAAAATACCCTTGAGCGCAAGAGGCAGTTTACGGTCAACCAAGCTTACGGCCCGATGCTCAAGTTTGTCCCGGTCCTGGCAGACAAGAAGGAATCTTTTGACACGGTATATGAGTCCCTGAAAGAGGGGGCCAAACCGGTCAAGATAAGCTACTCCCTCGTGATTTTTGCCCCGACGAAGGAGAGAGTTGAATCGGCGGCAACAGCTGCACGGAGCATTTGGCGTGAGAGCCGTTTCGAGCTGATGGAAGATCGCTTTGTTGCCCTGCCGATATTCCTCAATAGCCTTCCGTTCTGCACCGACCGGGACGCAGTGCGTGATCTTTTCCGGTACAAGACCATGACAAGCGAACAGGCAGCCGTCGTGCTACCGGTGTTTGGTGAGTGGAAAGGCACCGGCACACTTCATGCTGCTTTGATCTCCCGCAACGGGCAGCTCATGAGCCTGTCGCTGCATGACAGTAACACCAACAAGAACCTTGTCATTGCCGCAGAGTCTGGTTCCGGCAAGTCGTTCCTGACCAACGAACTGATCTGCTCCTACCTCTCCGAGGGAGCTCAGGTGTGGGTTATTGACGCCGGTAAGTCCTATCAGAAAATGTCAGAGATGCTCAAGGGCGATTTTGTGCACTTTGAAGAGGGGACCCACGTTTGCCTCAACCCGTTTGAGCTGATCCAGAACTACGAGGATGAGGAGGATGCCATCGTGAGCCTGGTGTGCGCGATGGCTTCTTCCAAGGGGCTGTTGGTTGAGTGGCAAATCTCCGCACTGAAACAGGTGATGGCCTCGATATGGGAAGAGAAGGGCTCCGAGATGAAGGTGGACGACATCGCTGAGCGCTGCTTGGAGGGGGCGGATCAGCGCATGAAGGACGTGGGCCAGCAACTCTATGCCTTCACGTCAGGAGGTAGCTACGGCAAGTATTTCTCGCAGAAGAACAACGTTTCTTTCCAGAACCAATTCACTGTGCTTGAGCTGGATGAGCTCCAGGGGCGAAAACACCTGCGGCAGGTAGTTCTGCTCCAGCTTATCTACCAGATCCAACAAGAGGTGTTCCTAGGGGAGCGCAACCGCAAAAAAGTGGTGATCGTGGATGAGGCTTGGGACCTGCTGAAAGAGGGCGAAGTCTCGGTTTTCATGGAACATGCCTACCGGAAATTCCGTAAATATGGTGGCAGCGTTGTCATCGCAACCCAGTCTATCAATGACCTGTATGAAAACGCAGTGGGACGGGCCATTGCTGAGAACTCAGCGAGCATGTACCTGCTCGGGCAGACAGAAGAGACCGTCGAATCAGTCAAACGAGCTGGTCGTCTGGCCCTCTCGGATGGCGGTTTCCACACCCTCAAAACAGTTCACACCATTCAGGGTGTCTATTCAGAAATCTTCATCAAGTCGAAAGCCGGGATGGGCGTCGGCCGCCTGATCGTGGGTGACTTCCAGAAGCTTCTGTACTCGACAGACCCGGTGGATGTGAATGCCATCGATCAGTTCGTCAACCAAGGGCTCACTGTCCCAGACGCTATCAAAGCGGTGATGCAAGCCCGCCGACAAGCAGCATAAACGAGAGAAGAGAATGGACATCAAATCGATTGCAATCGCCGCGGTACTCGGTGCCGCTGGTGGCTTTAGTGGCAGCTATTACGTGCTGAATGAACAAACCTCGGCCATGCAAGAACGGCTGAACCAGTCTCCGCCCATCGTCGTCGTGGATTTCACCAAAGTTGCAGCCTCATATCCTGCTGGGGCCTCCGCAGAAGAGGTAGAGAAACTGATGGTCAAGACCAACGATGCGATCCTCAAACTCAAGGATGCGGGCTACTTGGTCCTCGATGCGGGATCAGTGGTTGGTGCCCCTAGCGATGTCTACCTGCCGGAGGATTGGCTGAAATGATCCAATCCCCGAAGGACTGGCTAGTGAAGAAGAGGGAGTCATGGCCGCGTTTTGGTATGAAAGCTGCCCTTGTGCTGCTGGCTCTGCTGGTGACGGGCAATGGGTTCATGAGCAGGTACCGCATTGGTATCGACCCGCAGAATGAAAAATGTCTCCCTGGGTACACGGTGTATTTGATCGATTTGAATGATCGGTCACTTCAAAAGGGAGCGATTTACTCCTTCCACGCAAAGAATCTCCAACCGCTCTACAAAGACGGCACCCGTATGGTCAAGATCTTGGCCGGAATGCCTGGGGACGTAGTGGAAGTTGACCAGTCATGGAATACCACGGTGAACGGGGAGGTCGTCGGGGAGGGGCTCCAGCTCGCTCGTAGGCTGCATCTCAATGAGAGCCAGTTTTACGGTAAGCGGACACTGACGGAAGGACACTACTGGTTTATGGGGAAGAGCCCATTCAGTTTCGACTCACGCTATTGGGGGACGGTGAACGATGAGCAAATCATTGGTCGCGCTTATCCCCTCCTATAAGAGGATTGCGGTAGCAGTGCTGCTTGCCACGTCAGGCAATGCTTTCTCTCAAAATGCAGTCTTGACGGAGGAAGACATCGCCTTGATCGAGCAAGGGAGGTCTATCTCCAAAAAAGCGTCAGAGCTCGATCTATCGTTGCCCTTGCAGAATCGGCACATGAGTGAGGCTCAGAACGAAGCGAAGGATTTTTTCAGCCAGCTCCAGTCAACCGATAAAACCCTGAAAGAGATGCAGCGTAAGCAAGCGGAGAAGGGGGTATATACCGACCATCGGATGCTCGTCTTTGCTTCGCTCTCTTTGGGTGAGCAGGGGCTTGATGATGTGCTCTCCGCCGTATCAGGCCAGTCTGATGCGGTGATTGTGTTCCGGGGCATTCCTGAGGGGATGAACCTCGGCCAAGGGGTCAAGGCCATTCAGGATCTTGCGGCCAAGAAGGACCCGGTGCCGAACATTATCATCAATCCCCAGTTGTTCAAGCTGCACAATGTTACGTCGGTACCGACCGTCATCATGCTTGACGGCGAGCAACTGTTGGGCCAGCAACCAAAGGTGGTGGCCCAGGTTTCCGGTCTGGCGGATCCATCTTGGCTGGCTCGGGAGGTCAAAAGTGGGGAGGTGGGGGATCTTGGCGTGAGGGGGCCCGTGGAGGAGATCAGCGAACCTGACCTCATAGACGTTGCCAAAGCACGTCTTGCCAAGATCGATTGGGCGGAGAAGAAGAAACAAGCCATTGAGCGGTTCTGGAGCAAGCAGAACTTCCATGAGCTGCCTAGGGCGACTAAGGCTCGGACTCGCGAAGTGGATCCCAGTGTCGTGGTTACCAAGGATATTGCGGCTGCGGATGGCTCGGTGTTCGCTCGGGCCGGAGACGTGATCAACCCCCTATGCGACCCCCGCATTGAATGTCAGCCAGGGACTAGGCCTTTCACCCAAGCCGTAATGGTCTTTGATCCTCAGGACAAAAAGCAAATGGCTCTATTGGCGAAGGAGCTGCCAAAAATAAGGCAAGAGCCAGGGGTGCAGAGAATCACCTTCATTGCCACTGCTCTTGATAAAGATAAGGGATGGGATTCCTACAAGAGTGTCTCTGACCAGATCGACGCGCCTGTGTATCTGTTGACGCCGGATCTTATCTCCAGATTCGAGCTGGAGTATACCCCGACAGTTATTACTTCCAAGAACAGGATGTTCATTGTCCGCGAGCTTGTAGAGGATGCTGAGTAATGATTTTGATCCCGGCTTTTCAGCCAATTAAACACGTCGGCACTGGATCCTTTGTTGCGGCGGAGGTACTGGCTCGTTGGTATGACAAAGGCCAGGTGATTACCCCTTCCAATATCAAAGCCAATGTTAATTGGGGGGTGGTGGATATTGAAGTTGCAAAGTTCATTCAAAACAACTTGCCTCTTTGCCGGGATCAATATCGTGCTCTTTTCATCAACGTCTCGGAACAAACTCTCGTGACCGACAGTTTTTATTATGCGTGGGCAGAAATTATTAACCAAATTGCCAAAACTCGGATTGCTAAGATTGTCATCGAAATTACAGAAGGCGTACAGGATGCGTCTTTAGCTAATAGATGGGGGTCACTAGCGAATTTAGGGGGGGAGTTTGCTCTTGATGATTACGGGGACGAACACTCGACCATGGCAAGGCTGAATAAATACGCTTGGCATTATTGCAAGTTCGATGCGAACAGACTCCATTCGCTGGTGGACTATCCAGCGATTTGCTATTGCCGTGACAATGGAATTCAGCTCATTGCAGAACAAATTGAAACGCCATTCCAAGAGGAGGGTGCAAAGTTATTTGGGCTGTTGTTGCAGCAAGGTTTCTACCATGGGGAACCGACAGTCTTGGGGAAATATATGAATTGCGTAAAGGCCTTATCATGATGACTAAAATTTTGAGGATCATTGCCATGAGTGCTGCTCTCTGGGGAGGCTCAGTTGCCGCGGATCCAGGATGTCAGAACGCCAATGTGATTAGCGGGAAGCTAATCACGGATGTCTGTTGGAGTTGCATTTTCCCTATCAAGATTGCTGGCGTCCCAATAAGTGGTCCTGGTGGTAGTTATCCTGATGATTCAGCCAAGAATCCGTTGTGTCTGTGCAACGACAACTTGGGGGTTCCCCGGCCGGGGGTGACTACCTCAATGTGGGAGCCTGCCAGACTCATCGAGTTCCAACGGGTACCAGGTTGCTCGTCGGTTCTCAATGGTATGAGGTTTCCATTTGACAGAACGAACCAAGGACACCATGGGGAAGGGGATATGGATGGTGGTGACGGGTCGTTCATGCACTACCACTACTACGCCTTCCCATTGCTGACGATGTTGGATCTCTTCGTCAAACAGGCCTGCAATCCAGATGGCTACATGGACTTGGACATCATGTACCTCTCAGAACTGGACCCAACGTGGAATAACGATGAGCTGGCGTTTTTCACCAGCCCTGAGGCAGCCCTGGTCGCTAACCCTGTTGCTGCAATGGCTTGCACAGCTGATGCAGTGTCTTCGACTGCGGGTAAGCCCTTAAAGCAACTGTTTTGGTGTGCTGGTTCTTGGGGGACCTTGTATCCGTTGAGTGGCAACCAAAACGGAGGGAAGGGGGTGATCAGGGATAGTTCCTTGCTAAGCGCTAGGGTACTCACTGCACTTCACCGCCGTGGCCTTGCATGGAAGACTATGGGAAATGAGGCAATGTGCCGAGGGGTAATAAGCCCGACGATGCCAAAGACACAGTATAAGTTCACGCTTCTGCATCCTGTTCCTGAAACTGATTCGTCTCACGTCATTGGCGAATCTGCATTGACATGGGGCCTCTCTAAAACGATTCCCGCCATAGGCCAAGACCCTATTTACACCATCTGGCGCTGGAACGATTGCTGCAACCGCTGAACAGGTTAAGGATGTAATATGAACAACCAATCGATAGCCTACAAATTGATTGCAGCTACATTGACGCTCACAATCTCAATGCTGCCTGTCCATGGGTACGCTGCCGACGGAATTGCTCAAGTAGGGAAGGATGCGCAGGATCTGGGTAATGAGATGGCAAACTCATTCAAGGGGGCATCGGGGTCGGTACAGAACGGGCAAATAACATTGCCGACCATCAAGGATGGGAAGTTTGATACATCTGGTCAAGCTAGTTTTAACGTTAATGAACTATTTCCTGGCACTAGCACCTCAAATAACCAAGGGAGTAGCTATTACTTTCCGGATGCCAACAATCCGAATGTAGATAATTTGAAGGGGATGTATGACTCTAACACCAATATGGATTCGCAAGGCGGAGATGCTCAGGGCTCTCTATATACTGATGCGAATGGTGGTAGCCCATCAATAAGTGGTGCTGCCTACAAGGTTTTACTTGATGCTGCAAATAGGTCAAGACCTGATTTCGCCAACGATCCTATGCTCAAAATGAGCAAAGACACCTATAACAATATCGACCTTATTTCACAGGGCTTTGGAGATTGCTCTGCTGAGTCCGTTATTAAAGATACGACGCTCAAAACTCATGTGCCAAAATATGAGCGTTGTCAAAGGGTAATGGACCAGAGTGCTGACTGTGAAGTCCTTCATGACTATGATGCGTCAGTTGTTAAACACTATGACGGGCCGTACAACATCAAAAGTTGTGGGTCTGATTGCACGGAATTATGGATTGGTCAGGTAGGCGATAACTATTGGAAAGGCTGGTGCTCCATTTATGAAGAGTACACACGAGTTATTGTTAGTAACCCCGCAGCGATTGTTTCAGCGACGCTGGAGTACGCAAAATATGATGACTACATGCAGGTGTGGGTTGGTAAATCAGGTTCGGAGACAAAGGTTTGGCAGGGGCCAAATAATAACTTCCCTCCTGAAACTGCGGGTGAGTGCGAGTTAAATACGAGCTGGGAACAAAATCCAAACGTTGACGTTACAAAGTATTTTAAAAACGTGAACCCTGGTGACGTTGTTACTTTTAAAATTAGGGTGTCTGTAGCAGATGAGGGGGAAGGTTTTGGGAGAATTAAACTGCGATTCGATCCTTCTAAAACAATCACCAATGATACCTGGACGCCACAATCCTGTTTGGACTCGGCTAAAGGGGTGGTGGATAAATTTGCGAAAGGTTCATTTGAATGTAATGACATGCCAGTCGTTGATGCAGATAAATGCACAACTCTCAACGGAATTCGTGTTTGTGAGAAAGATCTGGCTGAATCTCCTCTGCCTGGGATTGAGCGTCTGTGTAAGAAGGTACATGTCAAGGCTGACTGGGATTACTATAAGGGTCAGATGGAATGCTGGGTCGATCCTCAAGGCGAAAAACATTGCCCGGTGAATAATGGGGGGAATTTGAATTCATGCAAGCAGTTTGAAAACAATCCCCAGTGTGGGTTCATCAGTTCAGAGTGTATTGATGGTGCGGAAGGAAAATCTGGTACATGTTATGTGTTCAAAGATACCTATGATTGCGGCACAGACGTCAATGTTCCATCCATGGAAAAGGATACAGAATTCAAATGCGGCGGACCAATTCGCTGTATGGGAGACGACTGTCTCGACATGACAAAAACGCAGAGCGCAGACTTTGCAAAAGCAGCTGCATTGCTTAACGCCGCTCAGTTTATGACGCAGGATATGTCTTGCACAGGCCAAGATGGAGATGATAATCCAACCGGTGATGAAAATGTTATTTGTTCAGCATTTTCAGGTAAAAAAGGGGAGTGCAAGATTGCTGTTGGTGGCGTATCTGATTGCTGTGAAAAACCGACCAATATTTCTTTGTCCGATTACCTAGATTTAATTATGGCGGTCCCAAAACTCGATGGTGCCGTCATGAGCCTAAATGACGGTAATGTTATGAAGGGGGCATATCAGGTAATCCGCGATCCAGCGGTACAAGGGTGGACCGAAGTCACTAAGCCATTTACCAGCTATGTTGAAAATCTATCGGGAAGTGTTGACTCATTCACTCAGCCAATCGAACAGTTTGTTGACCAATTCATTGACCAGATTAAAGCTCAGGTTAAAGAAGTAATGATGGATGTGTTCAAGTCAGCAGGGCAAGATGCTGCAACAGAGCAGGCTGCTGCGGCCGCCTCTGAGCAGGCTGCGGAGCAACTGATGCAAAGTGCAGCTACATGGATGAGTACAGCCATGACAATTTACACGGTTTATGTCGTCACCATGGTCATGATTCAGATGATTTGGAAATGTGAAGAAGATGAGTTCACAATGAACGCGCAGCGAGCCCTTAATAATTGCACCTATGTCGGTTCATACTGCAAGACCAAAGCATTGGGGCAGTGTATTGAGGAACGAGAGGCATATTGCTGCTTTAATTCTCCGCTATCAAGAATTATCCAGGAGCAAGTGAGGCCGCAACTGGGGCAAAACTTCGGCTCTGCAAATAATCCTCAATGTGATGGTATTCTCCTAACTGATATTGAGAAAATAGATTGGAATAAAGTGGACTTGACTGAATGGCTAGGGATTTTGCAACAAAATGGGAAGTTCCCTAATCCACAAGACATGGATCTTAATAAACTTACCGGCCAAGGTAATGATTTTAATATTGATGGAGGGAGGAAAAACGCTCAGGAAAGAGCAACAGAGAGACTTGAAGGAACTGATGTTGATGCTGTCAGAAAGAAAGTGACAGATAATATGGATGTGCCGACAGGTGGTAACTAAATATATTCATGCAAATCAAGGGGGGCATAATGCCTCCCTTTTTATTTTGGGCTGGTGGATGAAAAATAAAAAGGCCGCATCGAGTTAAGTGATATGGATGACCAAGTATTAGCCCGCCAACTGGGGAACTTGGCCGGGGGGGCCACGGCGACCCTGGCGACCCGGTTCCCGCTCGGTAGTAGCCGGTGGCGGGTGAGGACGGGGCCCCGGAGCTCGCCCGCCAGCCGGGGGATCATGGCCGGGAGGCCACGGCGACCCGGTAGCCGGTTCCAGCTCGGTGCCCTGGTGCTCTATGAGCAGCTGCCGGTGGACGGAGCCAGAGCTGGCTCACCAGCTGGGGGGATCATGGCCGGGGGCCTGCGGCGGCCCCGGCGAGCCGGTTCCCGCTCGGCGGTGGTCAGAGTGGGTGCTAAGACTGGTATTTGTAGATAAAAAAAATGGCCGCTAACAGATGGCGGCCAGAGAAGGGGCGATGTTTAAGAAGGATAAACAAAGAGCTCGGGTTTACCCTTTTCAAGCAGATATGGGAATTGGACCTTATCACCACTTTCCATAGTGACTTCTTTCGGAGCTAGATAGATGAAGCCCCAAGTCGGGAGGTTTTGGCTGATTTTGGCATAGACAGCTTGTTCAGGAGCATGGCTTGCTGCGCCATTTGTGACATTGATGAAGTTAAACTGCGTTTCATGACCGGAAGTGAAGGCATACGCATCCCCTTGAACTCCAGTAATGAACGCTGGAGCTGTGCCCCGACTCGGTTCTACGACACGTACCTTGATGGAGCACATATCCGAAACCTTACTTTTACCATTGATCCAAGTCGGGCAGCCCCATTCGTTCTTGTAAAATTGGTACGTCAGGTTGCCATCTTTGTCGTAGAGCAGAGTGAACTGCGCTCCTAGATCGGTCAGCGATGACTCGACAGAAAATTTCACATGTGAAATAAATTTGGCTTGAGCGTCAGCGGGAGATGCAGCCTCGCTTGCGGGCATCCAAGCAAGCAGGCTGTTACGGGAGCCATGCTGCTTGGGACCTATTGCCCAGTTAGCTAAATTGACCAGCCCGCCCTGCCAGTCAGATAACCCACTAACGCTCGGGGAGATATAGCCAGAGAGCACATAGGCGGCCCCAAAGGTTTTGGTATCTGTCAGTCGCTCCAACTGATCGCGTGGAACAGACGCATCCTGAATCCCTGTTTTCAGGTCACCGGCCTCGGCAATGTTGAAGGCGCGGCTGTGGTCAGTTTTGTAAGTTGCCGGTTCATAGCGGGCGCTCGTGCTTGCGCAACCAGAGAGCGTAGTCATGCACAGAGCTGTAGTGGCGATCAGTATCTTATTCATTACGTTCTCCTTACTCACCTGAATGGGGTTTCACTTCATTGGCCTAGATAATATCACGGCATCAAAAAATGCAACTGTAAAAAAAAGCCCCTCATTCAACTGAGGGGCAAACACGGGTTGTTACAGGTTGTTCTATGCAACAGCTTTATCAGCCTGGTTCTCGATGTCAGCTTCGGCATCCAGCTCGTGTTGAGCGGCGACCGGGGCGGCTTGCGCAACTTCACTCTCTTTGCCCTTGGCATGAGCGGAGACTCTGGCCCGTTTTTCGATGCCAATGATGCGGCCAGACAGTTTGAACAGGCGTTGTTGCCACTGATAGTTCGCTTCGGTCCGTTGCTTGTTGCTGAGGATGGCATTGAGCCAGAGTGTATCGACGATACCCATCAAGCCATCAAGCTTGCGGATCAGATGAACAAACTGGGCCACTTGGGGAGAACTAATCTCGATGTCATAGGTGGTCGGATGGCTGTAGCCAGGCATACCGTCGATACCATTGTCTGCCATAACTTTCTTGAGTTGGGCGGTGCCCTTATCAAGATCTTCGGAAACCTTGGCGATGAGTTCCAGGATGATAGCTTCAACCTGGTCGATTTCATCCTGTTCGCCGATGATGCGGAGGATAACATCAATAGAGAACAATGAGTTAGATACCCGGTCGAAACTGCGGTCCATGACACGTTGTGCCTGGAGGCTGTTCATTGTGACTGAGTTTTTAAACACCGGACGAGAGTAGTCCGGACGACTGATGTTAGGACGCGGCTGGCTTGCCGCGACAGCTATTTCTGCTTCTGCCATTGATATGCTCCTTAGGGTACGGGGTAAACGCACGATAAGGATAAAGAGATTTTTTTCGTAATCAGATCGCTCAAGTTGCCCAAAATGGACACCTACAGCGTTTTCTATCCGAAATAGATCCGCTATATTTGAAGCATCTCAGTCGCTCTGCGACTTTGTGTGAGATAGCTGGTCTCCAAAAACAAACAGCATTCTGCTATGTGCCATCTGGCATTTTTAAACCCCACACCGGGGGCGTACTCCCGGTTATCGGGTGTTGCCCCTGTAATACCTTTCAGGAGTAACACCATGCACATCATCACTTTCATTGCTGTTCTGTTCGTCGCTCTGGGTATGCTTTACATCGGCGCGAAGGTCTTTGCACTTTCGTTTGTTGCCCTTGCCAAGCTGTTTCAGCGCGTCGGCTTGTTCCTCTGGAACAAGCTCCCAGTCGCTTCGATTGGTTTGTTCCTCAAGAACAAACTTGTCGAGCCAGCAATGCGGTCTTTGAAGGCCGTCATAACAAAGAACGTAGCCAAAGCCCGCAAGCCCAAAGCTACTGTTGTGTTTGAACCGCAAGCATTTAATGTTCCGCGTATTGATTTCGAGCTGGCCTATCCGGATCTCGATGTCCCTGCGTACTTGCGTAAGGGTACCAATATCGTCTGGTAACCTCGGTCGTCACTGACTGTTTTAACCCATCGGGGCAACTCTCCCCGCTGGGGATGTTGCCCCTTTTAACTCCAGGAGCAACATCATGGAAATCGCTATCATCGCTACATGTATCCCTCCCGCCTGGTTCATCTCTCGCCCGCTGGTGAAGATTGCTGAGTGGTTTGGCTACCGCTGATAGTTAATACAAAGAGAGAGGGTCACCTCTCTCTTTGGTCAAGCCTCTGTGGCTTGTCTTTAAAGCCCGCTGGATGAGCTGGCTTTGACGACAAGCTACAGGGGGAATGTCGAATGCAACAACACGTATACGACGATAACAAGGGCGTCATCTACCTTGCCGACGGGCGCGAAGTTAGGTTTGACTCGACACTCTATTCCAGCGCAGAACTGGCGCATAGCGAAGCGGAGAGATGGGCCAAATTAACGGGCGTCATCGGCCAGGACGACGATGTGATGATGTTCGTCCATTAATAGGTGGCCTCACAAAGAGGCCACCTCTAACTTGAAGCAAGTCTGCTCACTCATGGCTCGGTCATCAGTCAGTAGATTTTGTTCTCTTCGGAGAGCGAAAAAGTGCGATAGCTGGTCGCCAAAAACAAACAGCAAACGAACGTTTTTTTTCTAACCCATCCGGGTGCATCCTCCCGGTTCGGGAATAGATGCGCCTGCCATTTATAAGGAACGCATCTATGTCTCAATACGCTCAATACTCAGTAAGCAAGGTCTTCGGTATGCCAAGCATCCCGGAAAAGGTTTTGGCTGTTGGCTATGCCGATACCACTAACCCGTTCATCCCTGCTACTGATCCCAACTACGTTTTCCGCAAAGAGTTTCTGCGAGAGGTTTTGGCCTTCCTCAAAGAACCTGGCGGTGACGGGTTGTTCACTACGGGCCCTACCGGGTCAGGTAAAACCTCTGGGATCACTGAAATCGCGGGTCGTCTGAATTGGCCTGTACAGCAAATCACTGCCCATGGGCGGATGGAGCTGTGCGACCTGATCGGACATCACGCGCTGATTGCAGCTAACCCCGGTGAACCCCCTGTCATGAAGTTCATGTATGGACCGCTGGCAGTTGCCATGCGTGAAGGTCATATCCTCCTCATCAACGAGGTGGATCTGGCTGATCCTGCCGAACTGGCTGGTCTCAATGACGTCCTTGAAGGTCGTCCTCTGGTGATCGCTCAGAACGGTGGTGAAATCATCAAGCCGCACCCGATGTTTCGTGTGGCTGTTACCGGCAACTCTACTGGTTCCGGTGATGCTTCTGGTTTGTACCAGGGCGTGATGATGCAGAATATCGCCTCAATGGATCGCTATCGTTTCATCAAGGTGGGATATGCCGAAGATATTGCTGAACTCAGCATTCTTGGACGTGTCACTCCCAACCTGCCGGAGAACATCCGAAGTGGAATGGTGCGTATCGCCAACCAGGTGCGCAAGCTGTTCCTCGGTGAGAACGGTGAAGATGGTCAGCTCAGCATTACCATGTCCACTCGGACGTTGGTGCGCTGGGCCAAGCTCTCTCTCGCCTTCCGTGGTGCCCCTAACGCTCTTGAGTACGCCTTGGATCAAGCTCTGCTTATCCGGGCCGCGAAAGAGGAACGTGAAGCTGTCCTGCGCATTGCGAAGGATGTGTTTGGCGAACAGTGGCGCTAAGGGGAGGGCGGATATGAAGCTCAATGACTGTCTGTGCCGTCGTTACACCTTTTCTACTGTGACCGCTTGGCAAGTTAATCAAACGTTCATTGGTTTCAAAGTGCTGCGGGAGCCCAGCTCCTCAGCACCGGGCCAATTAGTGATGGTTGAAATTTGTCAGGTTGTTATAAATGGAAAGGCTCAAAATTGGTCCGAGCAGCAGCTTGGAAATACCTTTGAAGCCAACAGCTTTGAAACCATCCCGATGGTCTACCAAGACCAAGAAAAGCAGCATGTGTCGAAGTTAATCGAGCAGGGGTATGTCTACCTGGACGAGGTACTGGTAAACGCAACGACACGTATTGTGCAGGAAGTGGTAAAGGAGCGGGCGAACACCTCACCTGTGTGGTGTTCAGTCAACTGGTTGTTTACCCCTCCACCTGGAGGGGGAAAGATCTACAAAAAGTTTCTCAACAGAGTATTTGCCGAAGCCGCCACTTTGATTGAGTTTAAAGTTGAGCGAGATGGGAGCGATGATGAGCAACTATCCGGGGCATTGATGAGAACGGACAGTGGTTTTGAGCTGAGGGTAGATCGTAGTCTTGGCGAAAACACCATCCATCCTGACACGCTGGAAGGCGCTGGTGAGATTCGCTACGAACATGGTTATTTGCCGTTGCTGATCCTGATATACCTGCAACAGCAATATGCCTACCATTTCGTCGGTGTGAGCAATGCCCCATGGGTGACGTTCTGCGATGAGCAGGGCAACCCCTTTGAGTATTCGAACTTTGATTCGCTGGTACCCTTCATTGAGCGGTTCGGTTTCAGCTATGACGAGGTGAGGAAGGATGCGGAAAGGCTTGGCCTTGCGTCTGCACTGATCCGTCTGGCTGGGATTGAAACCGAGCAAGAGGACTTGTTCTTTTAACCTTCGGAAGGGAGCTTTTCCCTTCCAAGTTACTTGTAATTAACCCTTCGGGGGCACTACTGCCCCGAGGGGCATGGTGTCCCCCAATCACATTGGAGATACACCATGTCTGAAACTAATTCCTTGGTTGTCCGTATGGCTTCCCGCTTCGGAGTCGATGCCGATAAGTTCTATGCAACGTTGAAAGCAACGGCATTCAAGCAGCGTGATGGCAGTGAGCCGACACATGAGCAGATGCTGGCGCTCATGGTTGTTGCGGAACAATACAACCTCAACCCCTTTACTCGGGAAATCTATGCGTTTCCTGACAAGCAGAATAAGGGGATTGTTCCGGTTGTTGGCGTTGATGGCTGGAGCCGTATCATCAATGACCACCCTCAGTATGATGGCGTCGAGTTCGTCTATACGGACAAAATGGTCAAAATGCCGGGGGCAAATGTCGAGTGCCCTGAGTGGATTGAGTGCGTGATTTACCGTAAGGACAGATCTCGCCCCACCCGCATCAAGGAGTTTCTCGATGAGGTCTATCGTCCGCCGTTTCAGGGGGATGGTCAGTATGGTGCGTACACAGTTAACGGTCCCTGGCAGACTCACACCAAGCGTCAACTCCGTCATAAAGTGTTGATTCAGTGTGCTCGGGTCGCGTTAGGTTTCTCTGGTATCTACGACCAGGATGAAGCCGAACGCATTCGCGAGATGGAGCAAGCTACGGCGATCAATCCCGCTGTAGCCAATCTTCCATCACCGGAAACCGTAAGTCAGATCGTGCCAGAGCCGGTTCAGGAAGTTGTGCTCATTGAGCACAAAGAAATGGACCCCATGCTGACCAAACTCGTTGGCCGCGCCATTAAAGGCAATGCCTGGTCTGCGGCACACGAGTATGTTGAAGAGCGATACAAAGGTACTCAGTTGGCGTATGCAGTTCACTACCTTCGTGAGAAGCAGATGGACCACATGCCCCCCGCTGATGCCGACTACCAGGACATGCAAGGGCCGGTCATTGAACATGATCAGGCAGGTGCAGCACCGGTAGTTCAGGAATCCAATTCCCAACCATCAAGTAAAGTGGAGGAGCCTCCCGTGATGGAAGAGGAAGTATGGTACGAGTAATAAACCCCACCGGGGGGCTTCCCCCCTGTTGGGGGGATCTCCCTCCTAACCACTGGAGAGGTCCGTCATGAAAATAGTCAACCTGTCGCAGCGCGAGGAGGATTGGCTTGCATGGCGGCGTCGAGGCATAACCGCCACCGACGCCGCTATCTTGCTCAATCGTTCTCCGTACAAAACCCGATGGAGACTGTGGGCCGAGAAGACCGGATATGCGCGAGAAGTCGATCTGAGTCTCAATCCTTTGGTTCGCCGAGGGGTTGCGAATGAAGATTTGGCAAGGCGAGCTTTCGAGGAGAAGCATGATGACATGCTGCTCCCGGTTTGTGTCGAATCGGTACAATATCCCCTCATCCGTGCTTCGTTGGATGGATTGAGGGATTGCGGTGAGCCGGTCGAGCTGAAATGCCCGAGCGCGACTGTCTGGCAAGACGTTTGTCTTGAGAAAGCAAACAGCAACGCATACAGGCTTTACTACCCGCAGGTGCAACATCAGCTCCTGGCTACGGGTGCAAAGCAAGGGTGGCTAGTCTTCTACTTTGAAGGCCTGATCCTGGAGTTCCCCATACTCCGTGATGAAGCCATGATTCAAGAAATCTTGGCTGAGGCACAGCGGTTCTGGCAGCAGGTGGTGGACAAGAAGGAGCCCGAAAAAGATCCGGAGAAAGACCTCTTTATACCGCAAGGTAAAGAGGTTAACGCATGGATCGCTGCGGCTGAGGAGTACCGTCTTTATGATGCAGAGGCTCAGGAGCTGAAACAGCGCTTGGCCGAGTTGCAAGAGAGGCAGAAACCTCACCTCGACACCATGAAGGCCCTCATGGGGCAATACTTCCATGCCGACTACTGTGGCGTGATGGTGACAAGGTACAAAGCGGCAGGTAGGGTGGACTACAAGAAGCTGTTGGCTGACAAGGCTGCGGGTGTTAAGCCCGAAGACATCGACCAGTACAGAGAAAACTCATCAGAGCGGTGCCGAGTGACGGTAACTGGCTCGGTGAAACCACGGTACATTGTGGATGATAGGGTCTTGGCCCCTCTCCAAAATCTATCGGAAGAAGTAACGTCAAGTTGGTGGTAAGCGGGGATTTCCCCGCTTTACCCGTTTTCCACTGTGGACTCCATGAGTCTCCAATGGAAAGCAGATTTTGTTCTCTTCGGAGAGCGAAAAAGTGCGATAGCTGGTCGCCAAAAACAAACAGCAAACGAACGTTTTTTTCTAGCCCAACCGGGCGCATCCGCCCGGTATGGGACGTGATGCGCCTCAAAAATATGGAGTGCATCATGACTAAAGTGAACCACCTGAATCGCCTGTGCATCATTCACGTTGACTTCGACATCTGGAGCGGCCAGACCCGTTTGACCGCTGCGGACTTGAAGTTGGGAGTGGGCGGAGAAATCCCCCCCGAGAAGATTGCACTGCTCGGTAGTAAAAAAATCTGTGATCCGGCGAAGCTGAAAGGCTTCCATCGTCTGAAAACAGAAACTCGCCGTCTCCTGCTGAAATTCGGTATGCCGTTCATGAACGGTTTTGCCGTGCCGGTAGAGAAGGTCGATGAAATTACTGGAAAGCTCGATGATGTGGGCAGCCAGTTCAATGCTCTAAAACAAGACTTCATCAGGGGCTATAACATGGCTGTTGATGAGTGGTGTCTGGAGAACCCTGAATACGAAGGTGCTCTTCGCGCTGGCGCTCTCCCTAAGGAGACTGTCGAGAAGCGGATTGCCTTCGAATACCAGGCATTCATGATCGTGGCCGATAGCGATAAAGGCCATGCAATGAAGCTCAACCGCAAGGTCGAGTGTCTCGGGGATGACCTCATTACCGAAGTTACCCAGGAAGCCAATAAGTTCTACATGGAGCGTCTGGCGGGCCGTGATCAATGTGCTCTCACGACACGACAAACACTCCGGAACATCCGCGATAAAGTGGATGGGCTGAGCTTCCTGAACAGCGCGTTTACCCCACTGGTTAAGCTGCTCGATCAAACCCTCCGGGGTTACGATCAACATGCAGAGGGGCGAAATGTCGTTGCACCTTTCTTCTACCAGGTTGTGGCCGCAGTGCTGATCATGAGCGATAAGGGGCGTATCGAACAATACGCCAACGGTTCGCTCACCGTGGAAGGGATGGCCGAGGGTGTGGTTGGTGCTGAGCTCGTTGCAAGCGCCGATCAGACGCCGCTCCATCAAAGTAATGCACAGCCTGCTGCACCTATTGCTCCCGAAATCGGGAACACCAATGCGCAAGCTGCTGAGGTGCTGGTTGATGAGGCTGACATCGATGCCTTCTTCAACAACTATGTAGAAAATCATGATGCTGGTGGTCAGAAAGAGGAGAAGACCGAGGCTGCACCGGTAGTACCGGACGTGGCTAAGGAACCTCTGGAAACCCCAGTGGAAAATGTAGTGGTGAATCAAACTCCCGTAGTTGAGACGCCACCGAAAGACGACGGCGTAAACGATCTTTACTTCTAAGCGCCTCGTTCAATAAACCTACCCGGAGGGGATAGCCACCCTCCGGGATGGACTATCTCCTTCTCTACCTGGAGAAACGATATGTCCAAGAAAAGAACCATCTATAGCGCCTTGCCTATCGTGGCAGCTGCTTATGGAGAGAAGCTCGGTGTCAAAGTGGCGATCGGTAACGATACCGCTTACACCGACGGAAAAACCATCGTGGTACCGAATATCCCTGACGATTATCCGAACATGGATGCCGTCTGGGGGTATTTGGCTCATGAGGCTGCCCACGTCCGTTTTACGGATTTTGGCGTGCATCGCCGTAAAGGCCTTCATGCTGAGCTGTCCAACATCCTGGAGGACTGCCGCATCGAACGGGCCATGATGGATCTCTTCCCCGGTACCGCGCAAACCCTGAACGAAGTGGCTCGTTATATGGCGCAAGCAGGCCATTATGAGCATGTTACGGATGACGAGGCCCCGGCCTCGATCCTGACAGGGTTTTGCCTCTACTGGTTGCAAACCAAGGCTGTGGGCCAAACCGTCCTGCAACCCTACCTCGATTCGGCAACCGCCGTTATCGGGCGAGTGTTCCCTCAAGGTGTCGTTGTGCGGCTCAACGCTTTGCTGCGTAAAGCCGTGAATACGAAATCCACCGCTGAGGTTATTTCCTTGACCGACGAGATCATCAAAATGATTGAGGAGGAGAAGGAGAAAGAAGAGCAAAAATCCCAGAATGGTCAGGGTGATCAAAATCAGCAAAATGCAGGTGGCGAGCAACCTCAGAACAATCCGGGCGGGAGTGGGCAGGATCAAAATCAAAGCGCAGGTGGCAATGGTGGCGATCAGCAAGGCAAAGACCAGAAGCAAGAAGGGGCTGGTGGTCAGTCTGATCCGAAAGGACAAGGCGACCAAGGCTCATCGAATGCCGATGGGAGCACTCAGGCAGGACAGCAATCTGCTGGTGGTGATAATGGCACGTCCAAACAGGACGCGGCCAAGTTGCTCCAACAGGTTCTTAATGCCGGTGCAGGTGATTTGCGTGGTGACGCGCATGATGCACTGAAAGCTGAGCTCAACCAGGTGGCACAGGAGCAGGGCAACAGCAGCTATACGACTGTTCGCACTGCCAGTGACACTCACAACAACCCCATCGCAGGTAAAAGCCTGATTGGGAATGTAAAGAGCACCACGGCCAAGATCAGAACGCAGCTCTACGGCCTGGTACAAGCCAGCCAGCGAGTTGCTCATCGCACTCAGCGTTCAGGGAAGCGTGTTGACGCACGGAAGCTACATCGCGTAGTTACCGGCGACACCCGCGTCTTCCTCAAACCGGAAGACAAGAAACGCCCGAACACGGCGGTTCACATCCTAGTTGATATGAGCTCGTCTATGTCCTATCGGGCAGCCAATGGGAAGGAGCGTCAGGACATCGCACGGGAAGCATCCCTCGCCATTGCTATGGCGCTGGAGGCGATCCCCGGAGTGAATCCGGCCGTTACCTTCTTTGGTGGCGACGATAATCAACCGGTGTTCAGTGCTGTGAAACATGGAGAGACTGTTCAGAATCGGGCCGGTCGGTTCGGGTTCAAAGCGAGAGGTAATACCCCGATGGCGGAAGCCATTTGGTATGCTGCCTTTGAACTCACCAAGACCCGTGAAGAACGAAAGATGTTGATCGTAGTGACAGATGGGGCACCTCAAAATGCCCCGGCCTGTAGCTCGGTCATCAATCTTTGTGAACGCAGTGATGTTGAAGTGATCGGCATTGGAGTTGAGACCAACGCGGTAACAAGACTGTTCCCAACGAACATTGTCATTGATGACGCGGTGGCTCTCCAGCGCACGTTGTTCAAGTTGCTTGAGCGGTCCCTGACCTCTTTCGCGGCTTGATTGAGCATAGAGCGGCTGCCCTTCGGGGTAGTCGCCATTTTACAAACCCACCAGGGGCTGAGTTCCCCTGTTGGGGATGAAGCCTCAGCTTATTGAGGAGGTCATCATGGAAAGCACCACAATCATAGCTACAACGAAAGGCTACACACTGAAAGAGCTTCATGAGGGGACGTACTATCAATGTACGCACCTAAAAGGAGTCGAGTTGGCAGCAGACTACCAGGATGTGCTGGTACTGAAATCCGACGGAGCTTTTCTCTGTGGGGCAGCATACACACCTGCAAACTGGGCCGGTGTGAAAGTGTAGTGCGGGATCAGCGTGGTTCCGTACTGTTGAATAATAAGCGGCAACCCCTTGGGGAGACCGTCCTTTACTAAAACCCACTGGGGGCTGATTTCCCCCTGCTGGGGGATGAGGCCTCCGATTATCGAGGAATACTCATGTCTATCATTTCATTCAAAATCCAAGAAGTTAAAAAGCTTGTTGACGAGCTCAAGGCTGCACAAGCCTATTCAGCTACCACTGAGGATCTGTTCAATCCTGCTATGTACCCGGATGGCGTACCACGCGATGAACATGGCCGCAGTAAGCAGGAGGCTGGTGAGCTTTTTTGGCCGTCTTCAAATCGCATCGACCAGAGCAAAGTGAAGCCTGTGCTGATGCTGGTGGGTGATCATGGCTTGTACTTGATCACCAACGCAAAAGCTGAAGGTACTCCGGCCTCTCGTGGAACAGTGGTCTATGCAGCTGGTTGCAATCCCAAGCTGGATGATGACTTCTACGAGAATAAGTGCGACCTCTTTGGTGGTGATGATGGTTCGGTAAGCCTTCCTATGGAATGGGCCGAATGGGCTATCCAGAACAAGAAGAGAACTTTCCGCTTGAAATCCACCCGCGGCTCTATTTCGTTGGTGACTAAGTGAGAAATGCACCCAACAGGGTGCAGTAATCCAGACGGTTGTCCCCTTTGGGGATGGCCGTCTGTCACGGGTATTTCACCCGAAAAGGGCAGCTTGAGCGTTATCGCTTATGCTGTTGCTGTGCAACAATTTAAGCATGAGGGGGGTTCCCCTCCTGCTTTCCTAGGGGCATAAAATTTCACATGTGAAATTTTTTGTGTCACTCGGAAAGCAAGATTTTGCTCTCTGTCGAGAGTGAAGCGTGAGATAGCTGGTCTCCCAAAACAAACAGCAATCTACCTCAGCCCCTCGGGCGCACAGCGCCCGTTGGGTCATGTGCGTCCTCAACACTTAAGGAACGCATATGACTAACATCGAAAAAATCAAAGCAGAAATGCTGAGCATCTCCAAGAAGAACAAGCTGCCGGAATTTTACGTGGAGGATTTGTCTAAGGACTTATCCCTCGTAGAGACGTTCAGCGGTCACAAGTTGGTATGGGTACTCCGCACTTGCGGGTCTGCCCTGGTGCCGACAAAGGTTGGGGTTCACCCCACTCATGTGACTCACTGGATCTGGGGGAACTCAGGACAGCAAATCATTACGTACTCGGTTGATACCCTTAGCGGCGTCATCGAGAAGATCGACTTCGAAGAAGCGGAACGCATGATCATGCAGCCGCCACGCCAGCTCACTCTTTCCCTCGGGAAGGAGGCTATATCCAAACAGGTCAACGAAGTGTTGGCTCTTGGGTGTGACCTCAAGGTCTGGGGGATTTTCGAGTCACCGTCCAACGTTGACTCGATAGGTGGCTGGGCTCAGTGGCAGCAATATTTCCTGACCTCCGGAAATCACCTGATGGCTGATTTCGTGGGCAAGGCAATTCGCTTCACTAGCCAGCGCTGATAGGAGGCGATCATGATCGAACCTATCCGGTACTACTGACACTCAATAACAACCCTCTGGGGCCATGCTGCCCCAAGGGGCTGGTGGCTCCAAAACATCACTAAGGAGCCCCTATGAACAACCTATCCACCTTGGAAACGATGATCACCCGTGACAGTGCGGCTCTTCGCTTTGTCGAACAGCTCGATAAGAACGAACTGAGTTCTCTATCCGGGGAGATTTTCGCCAAGTTCTACTGGTACAAACGTAATCCCCAGTGGTTCAAAAAAAATACCAACCGACAATTCGCTCGGCTTCGTTGGATCTGGCGCATCATCAAGAAGCGCCTGAAATCCGGTCGGGCCAAGCCTGAATTGACTGTGCATGGTTCGGAGATGGAACGCTTCAAACACTTCGGTGGTGATGCCTGGACGTTTTTTAGTCAGCACCTCAGAGGCGGTTGGGAGATCGTTGCTGTACCGTCTCCTTATAGTGGTTTTTGGATAAACGAACCTGAATTGAAGCTCTGTACCTACTGCGAAGGTGATGCGGTCATGATGACAGCACCGAATGTCATGGCCTTTGACCGTGATTGCATTCGCCTGTGCCAGTGGTACGAGAACAACTAATCCCTAACTAGGGGCGAACTTGCCCCTGATGGGACTGGTGCGCCCCATCCCAGATGGAGGACACCATGTTCAAATCGTCAGTATGCTCCTATGAAAATCGGGGGCCTTATGGAAACAACAAGTATCGCGGCAACTGCACGGGCCACATCGTAAAAGACTTTATCGAGTCTTACATGAGAAAGCCCGGAGGCCTGGTTGCTGACCCCAGTATCGGGGGAGGATCCAGTGTCGATGTCGCCAACGAACTTGGTGTTCGATTCAAAGGCACAGACCTGCACCAGGGGTTCAATCTGTTGCGGGACGACTTCCGGGCGTTTCTCGGAGAGCCTGCCCATCTAATCTGGTGGCATCCACCTTACTGGGACATGATCCAATATTCCGGTGAGCAGTGGGGAGAGCCACATAAGTGGGATATGAGTCGAATGACCTTACCTGCCTTTGTGGAAGCGCTGGAGCTCGCAATCATGAATATTCATGATGCTTGCGAACCGGGCGGCCACTACGGGATCTTGATGGGCAATCTGAGGCGGGAAGGGGACTACTACAACCTGTCCAGTCTCGTTGAGCGTCTGGCTCCTGGTAAGCTGGTGGATGAGATCATCAAGACGCAGCACAACTGCGTCAGTGATCGCACTCAGTATGCTGGGAAGCTAGTCCGTATCTCACATGAAAAGCTCCTCGTGTTTCGTCGTAGTGATTCCACTACATCGCTTCGTCTTCTTCCTGCTGTTGACCGTAGAGCCACCAAATCGGTTGCGACTACCTGGAGTGCAGCGATAAGGCGTGTGATGCAGGGAAAGACGTTAACGCTAGAGCAGATTTATCAAGAGATGGAGGCTTATGCGAAACACTTTGATAGTCGGTATTGGCGTGAAAATGTCAGGCAAATTATCGAAGACAGTAAGTTTTTTGTTCAACGCGAGGCCGGTGTCTATGCACTTGCTGAGTAGCCCTTCCGTGGCGTGACTTCCCGGATGGGCTGGTCACGTTCTCTTAACCCTAAGGAACATGACCATGAATATTGAGCTCCGTGCCAGCAGTGATGTGCTGTTGGTTCAGATCGAACGCAAGGGCCTTACTGTCGAAACACATTGTCGCAGTGGCTTTTGTGGCATGTGCAGGACTCGTCTCGTCAAAGGCCAAGTCGCCTATGAAGAGATGCCGATAGCATTTGTGAACGAAGGGGAGGTATTGGTTTGTTGCGCTAAAGCAAAGACTGACGTGACCCTTGAAATTTAACCCACCCGGAGGGGCCAACCCCCGAGGGGTGAGGTTCCTCTGAAATATGAGGAAAAGAATATGTCCACCAAAACTCAACTGGAACAGATCGCCTACAACCACGCTGCCGCGATGATGCTCAGTGATCTGGGAACGCATGAAAATGGCTATTCAGCCTATCTGTATTTGTGCGAGCTGGCTGAAAAAAGTGAAGACCCCAACGAACAGCTACCCGACGATATTTCTGCTTGGGGGCCCTTCGATAATTGGAATTTGCTCGATGTTCTGAATCAGATCGACTGTGAGGCCGAAGCGCTGCTTCCCACGCTGGAGACTGTTCTGACATTCGCTCACAAAGGCATTGTGCAATCTGCTATTGATTGCACCCTGGATTCGGACATGAACCTGCTTGATCTGAAAGAGATGGTCGAAAAGGGGAGTGAGCTCGAACAGGCGGAGACTGCTGGAGGTGTGTATGCAGCTTAATCGATACACAGCTCAAGGTGCCGACAAAAGCCGGATCCTGCGAGCCATCGGTTGGTGCCGACGTAACCACCTTTCACTGGCTGGTCTGCCGTTTGATGAGAAGCACTCCGGGAGTGAAGGGATCAACCTGGAGATTATTTCTCCTCCGGGTATGTCGCGTGAAATGCTGACCCAGGCCATTAGTGAAGGCTACTCCGAGCGTGATGTCGTCAGGCATCGCATTTTGGAGTGTCCTCTAGGTTGGTTCATGGAGGCGGAGGGCCGGTCCTTTGATCAGGACATGTTCCATGACTATGTGGTTACACATGGTTATGGAGAGCCCTCCACCGAAGCCTATGAGCTGGCAGAGAAGTGGTTCTGGCAAGGCCATGATTATGCAGTGATCGCCGCAGAAGTCGTTGCGCGTGACCTCTGCATCGGTGATGACGACGATGATGACTAAGCCAATGGCCGTGATCACCGAGTTGTTGCTCATGAACTGTTAACCCACGGGGCCACTCGCCCTGATGGGGGAGGGGCCTCTGTTCACAATGGAGAAGACCATGACAGAACACAGTCAACTGATAGTGTTTCCAGGGAACAATTCTGAGTCGGTTGCAGAGGCCAGGGCCATGCTGAGCGCGGTGTCGAAAGATGCCAGCCGAGCAAGCAATCCGGAGCATAAACGTGACCTTGAATCGCTTTACGACTGGCTGGAGGAGAATATCAATTCTCGTCTGGTGGGCGCGAAGTAACGATGACTCTAACCCTACCGGGGCACTGTGCCCTGTTGGGGACATGGTGCCCGTCTAAGGAGCTACCATGAGTGCAGTGAAACTGATCCAGAATGAAAACCAGCTTGAGCTACAACTTTTCTTTCTGGAAGAGATGCCTAAAACCGCAGAAATTATCCCGTTCGAGCCGAAGCTTGAATGGACTGATGATGAGGTTTGGCAATTACGAGACGGACTGCTCTGGCATAGCCTGAGAGTCCTGGCCGATGGTCGAGCTGGAGTGGAGATCAAACGGGAGACGATGGGGTGGATGATGTCAGATGACATCCATCCGTTCTCGTTCGTCGTCTGTTGCGCTCAAGCGGGCTATGACCCATCTGGTATTAGGGAAGGCGTTGAGTCTATCCTAAACCGCCTTGCGCGGGTTAAAGTGGGGGGGTAACCCCCTGCTTTCCCAGAGGCATAAAATTTCACATGTGAAAATTTTTTGTGTCTCTCGGAAAGCAAGATTTTGCTCTCTGTCGAGAGTGAAACGTGAGATAGCTGGTCTCCCAAAACAAGCAGCATATAGCCTATCCTGACCGGCATCTCCGGTCAGACCATCAAAAACCCATTGGGACGTACACTCCCTTTCGGGTCGTGCGTCCTTCTTTACCCCTAAGGAGTACGCCATGAATGTAAATATCAAAACCCTGGTTCTTGAGGCGATCAAAGAAACACTTCGCGTGGCTCAACGCCAAACTCAGAAGCAGCGGCCAATCGACAACCTCGATGCCGAGTCTATTTGCCACCGCTTCCTCACTGAAAAGGAGGATGCGCTCACCCATGGTACCGATAGCTATGGCTACTGGTTGACCGCCTTCATCGAAAGCGATGCTGGTCTGGATGAGGCTGTCGAACTTGATGAAGTAGTTGCCAAGTTGAAGGATGGATTCACTTCCGGCTTCGGCTCTTGTGAATCAGGGCAGTATTGTTTTGATGTTCACGAGCAGGCTCATTAGAAATCCAACCCAATCAGGGCGCATACCCTGCTGGGATACTGCGTCCTATTCTTGATAGGAGTGCACGACCATGGCATACGCAAGTTTGCTACCAGATCAACGGTTCAATGAGATCTACGACTTGCTGAACCAACGAGTGGCTGCGGCCGCCAACGCTGCGTATAACGCGAAGCTGGCGAAAGCGAAAACCCGTAAGCAGCGTGAGTCCTGTGCAGGGCACTACCCAAGCGACTGGTCAGTTCTATTTGGCCTGTGGTGTCGGGACAAAGTGACGAACTTGCATGTGCTTGACTGCCTGCGATTGGGTCATGTCTACAGCGGCCAGGATCTGGCTAGTTAGACTGTCCGTAATCAACTCAATTAACGCCAACCGGCGCATCCGCCCGGTTGGGACGTGATGCGCTCACAATTTACTTGGAGAGCATCATGGAAAAATTACACCTCAAAGACGGGTACAGCATTTATTTTGCCGATGTCTATTTTGACGACGTGATCTATTCGATGGGTACCGGGCTGGGGTTCACCGACGTGATTTACGGCTATTCATTAGGCCGCGATCAACAGGAAGCCGAACAGCTGGTGACCGAGAAGTACAATGGAAAAGTTTCTGCAAAGCCCAACGGTGACGAGGTGCGGGTGAAGAAGGTCTATCTGCGACTCGCTCGCAGTCAGGACATCAACCGCTACACCTTCCCCGAGAACATGGCTGGGTACTCCCACGCCATTCAGTAATGCAGATCGCTTTGTACTGACAACACACAAACCCAATTGGGGGCCACCACCCCCCGCTTGGGCCGGTAGTGGCCTCTCTTGCTAAAGGAGAAGGCTATGTCCGGAATGAAATACATGAACAGCTGTGTGAATTGGCCGCAACATGATGTCAGCGCCGAAGGCGGATTGTCAGACATGGTGGATCTGTCCAGAGATGTCTCACGCAGTACCTTTTTGAAGCATGTAGACCAGACAGACCTCCACGAGTTGGAGGCTTGTTTAGGTTACTCACGCTCACCCAGGCAGGGTATGACCATGGCGGACGATTACCACGTCAGCTACCACCGGTCGAAACTGCATGGTGACACCGTGTATTACTTGAAGCACTCAGCTATTGAGTACGTTTTCGCGTGATACAACAAACACATTAACCCACTCGGGGCCACACCTCCCGACTGGGGCGGTAGTGGCTCTCCCGACACCAAGGAGATACAAATATGGCTACTATCGTTAACACCAAATTAGGGGAACATCGGGGCAAACCGCGTGTGTGGCTGGAAGGCTACAAGCTGTTGCGTGAAGGCTACTCGCCTGGCACTAAGTTCGATCTGGAGTTGAGAGACTCTCAAATCGTTCTTCGGGTCAAGGAAGAGGGCAAGTTCACGGTCAGCAAGCGGGAGCGTAATGGCCGTGTCACCCCCATCATCGATTTGAACGCGCAGGAGCTCGCTACCGTCTTTGACGGGGTTGAGATGCTCCGGGTGTTCATTCGTCAAGGCGCGATTCTGATCTCTGCTCATCATCAACATGAGCGAGTCGTTGAGCGTGTCAACCGCCTCACCAGCAAACTGGAGAAGGGAGAGCCTCTTTCGGTATGCAGCCTCTTCCATGGGGGCGGTGTGCTGGATAAAGCGATCCACGCGGGGTTTAAGAGATCGGGTATCGCAAGCTCTATCGCGGTTGCTGTCGAGATGGAAGGGTCATATCTTGACTCGTCCCTCGCCAACAACCCTGAGCTGTGGGATGAAAACTCGATAGCTATTGAGTCACCCATCCAGGCCGTGAACCTGAGCAGGAATCCCACGCAATGTGAGATCGTGATCGGCGGGATCCCCTGCACTGGAGCTTCTAAGAGTGGTCGTAGTAAGAACAAACTGGAATATGCCGAATCCCACCAGGATGCCGGAGCACTGTTCTTCAACTTCCTTGAGTTTGTCAAAGCTCTCAATCCAGCAATGGTTCTGATTGAGAACGTTCCCGAGTACCAGAAAACCGCCAGTATGGAGGTGATCCGGTCTGTGCTCTCCTCGCTAGGATACTTCGTGCAGGAACGCATACTCGAAGGTAATGAGTTCGGTGTCATTGAATGTCGCAAGCGTCTTTGCGTCGTTGCGCTTTCCCACGGGATTGATGGGTTTGACCTTGAACAGGTTCAGCCAGTCCGTACCAAAGAAAGCTGCATCAAAGACATTCTTGAGCCTGTCCCACTCGATTCTCAACGTTGGAAGTCATTCGACTATCTGGCGGATAAAGAATTGAGGGACAAGGCCGCAGGTAAGGGATTCGCACGTCAGCTCCTGACAGGTGATGAAGCTTTCTGCGGCACGGTAGGCAAGGGGTACTCAAAGTGTCGCTCAACCGAGCCGTTCATTGTTCATCCGGAGCAGAGTGAGCTATCCAGGCTCTTCACCCCAGCCGAACATTGTCGGATCAAGGGGATACCCGAGGAGCTGATTGATGGCCTGTCGGACACGACTGCTCACGAGATCCTCGGGCAGTCGGTTGCTTATCCTGCGTTCGAGGCCTTGGCCTCATCGCTTGGTAACAGCCTCTGGAGCTGGAGAGGTATGAAGCCACTCATAGTTGAGCTGGTGGATGATTCTCAGCCGACTATCGGTGGAGGAGACTTCCATTGGGCAACTGCTCTGGTTGACCTGAAAGGTACCCTCACGCTATCGCCGACGGCGAAAAAGCTGGGGATGCCTATCCACGTTCGGGACGGCCAACTGGCCGTTTACTCCCGCACTGGTTCGAAGACAAGCCACGGCCATGCGCCATGTGAGTATCTCCCGGTCATGCAGTCCGGAGATGCGATCATGGTTCAGTCGTCGCTTGTCCATTAGCAACTCACCGGGGTAATGCCGAAAGGCAATTACCCCGGCCTATCCGAAAAGGAGTGAGTCATGAAAATCGAAATGGTTGTGCCCCTACCTGTAGAGGATTCGGGGCTTCAACACAGCATTGCCAGGTTCCATAATTTTAACATGGACTCAAAGAGGCAAGATAAAGCCAGGTTCTTCCGCAGGGAACCGGTTGTCATCGTAAACCCCGAGACCAAAGCGAAGGTGTTGCGGTATGCGATGGGTAACCCTGGTGGGCTTTCTATCACCAAGGGAGCGATAGCGTTGGATTACGATGCGGTCGATGCGCTTGGTGTCCGGTTCAAAGGCGCTGTAGAGCTTGAGGTTCGCAGGGCTAAGCGCTGGGAAGTATGGCAATGGTTCTGGAACCATCGGGATCAGAGCGTTCAGCTGTCAATCAAGATGGGCGTAGTCGGTACAGTTCTGGGAGTCCTTGGCTTCCTGACTGGGCTTGCACCGTACCTTCTTGGGTAATTCAAAAAAACCTTATCGGGCAAAGTAGGCCCGGTAAGGGGCTTGCTTTGCTCTCCCTTCAAGGAGAACAGACATGGCATATCAAGCAACACTCGCGCCTCTTTCCAAAGAAGAGCTGCTGACAATCCCTTGCTACCGGTACATCAACTTGGAAGTGCAGGAAGCGGATCTCGAACAATGGGATCAGTGGTTCATGCAGTACCGGCGCAAGCCTCATGTCTACAGCACCAAGCGCCATGGATGCAGCACCTTTCGTGCAGAAATCCAGGGTGACTACGTGAATGTTGACTGGCGGGTTTACCGGACCTGGTGTAACACCTTCCATCTTCGGTACGCACCGTTGCTTAACGAGCTCGGCGTGAAGGCAACAAACCCTCACATCGGTTCGGAAACACAGTTTCTGGTCGCGAAGCTGATGGACAATGGTTGGCGCCCCAAAGCGCTGGCCGATTGTACTGTCGGAACCAACTAGCCAGATCTCAATACAAACCCAGAGGGGGACATGCCCCTTTGGGCCATGTTCCCTCCCCATCATGAAGGAAGAGAACATGGGATTACCCAATCCGTATACCCTGACGGAAACGCTGGATAAGCTGCGTTATGTGCTGACAGAGACCCGCAGAACCGACGCCCTTGAGTTGTTGGATAAAGCCGTAAGCAAGTCTCGCGAAGACGACGCTTATGCCAAGCAACTGGAAGTGGCGTTGCTGCACGGTTCAACGTTGGAGTGCCGGGAGTTGTTCGCGGTGTTTGGTGATTACATCGCCCCACCAAGAGAGACTTTCCCCCCGTATCCACATATGGATGCAGTCAACGGGATAGACTCTGGCATGTTGGCGGTGAAACTCGAAGGTCAGACGCCAGGTGCAATGCAAGAGAGCATCGATTTCGTCAAGCTGATGAGAGGTATCGCCTGAGCCAATCCGGCTCAGTCATTTGTCTTAAAGGGCAGGGGGAAACCCCTGCTTTCACCACAGTCTACTTACCCATGGCCGCGCCATCGGTAAGCAGATTTTGTTCTCCCTGGAGAGCGAAAACGTGCGATAGCTGGTCGCCAAAAACAAACAGCAAACTATCAATTTTTTTATTAACCCACTGGGGGAACGTGCCCCTGATGGGGCCGTTCCTTCTCCTACCGGAGATGAACGATGACTAATTACGTGCAATGCAGTGACCTTCCTGTGGAAGTTCAGCAGATGATGAAATACAAAGCCGCTACCGTCGAAGACGCCATTGCCATGCACCGTCAAGGACATGTGACAATCGTGGACAACGGCGTGAGCTGGAGTGTGTATCGACTGGGAGAATACCTCGGTGTCGTGACTTGGGAGGGCCATAAAGGAACTCCGAGGAATGTGCCTTGTGTACCCCGCAAGAAATACCAGGACAAAGTGAGCCAGTACCGATTGTTGAGTGTCGAGCTGGTTTCCGAATCTCAGCTACGGGATGAGGGCATTGAGCTGACCATGGCTCAAATGCTTGAACAGCTTGTTGTGGATGGGCCTCGCTTGGTATTGCCAACATCGGTCACCTTCGCACCGCATTCCTATCAGGTACTGAAAAAAGCGCTGATAAAGGCAAATGGGAAGTATCAAGGCTCCTCGTTTGGTTTTGATAGTCAAGCAACTGCAACCGATGTTCTGACCCGGCTTATGCAGGGGGAGGACATCAACATCAAGAAGACCCTCCAGTATTATCCGACCACGGATCCTGCTGGTGATCGTCTTCTGGATGGTGTGAAGCTCAACGGCAAGGTGGTTTGCGAACCGTCGGCCGGAGAGGGTTACATTGTTCGTCGGGCTCTCGCTGCCGGAGCTAAAGAGGTGTTGGCCGTGGAGCTCTATGAGCCGTTCCATGAACCTCTCCGGCGAGCTGGTGGCCGTATCATCGGGTGTAACATCTTCGATGTCACCCCGGATGATGTCGCCAATGTAGATGTCGTGCTCATGAACCCGCCATTCTCTGGCGCTCAGGATGTGAAGCACGTTGAGTATGTCCTTTCTATTGTGCCTGATCGTGTGGAGGTCCACGCCATCATGTCAGGGGCGGTAAAGGACAACACAAGCCGGATCTATACGGGTTTTCGAACCTTGCTGGATGCGTTTGGAATAAAGCCGGAAGACCTGCCTGCTGGAACCTTCAAGGACTCCGGCACTCAAGTTAAAAGCTGTATCGTTCGGATACCTAGCCGCCGCAAAGCTACGCTGGCTGCATAAGTGTCGTTGAAACAAAACCCTCACCGGGGTGCTTACCCGGAAGGGGAGGGCACCCTGCTTATTGATAATCAGGAGGCCCTCTATGCAACATTCACTGAACTTTGACGTACCGGCACAACCTCACCCAGTCCTTCTTCGGGGGGACAAGTGGGATTCGGTATGGTCAACACTGGCGGATAACGAGGATCTGAACTTCGTGGACGCGAGTCGAGGTACCAGTCTTGCATCGTTGATCACCTCGTCCGTAGAAGCGATTCATACCGCTTTACTGGACGGCTGGACAATGATGGTAGGGTACTCTAGTGGCAAAGACTCTGAAACGGTGTTGCACTTGTTCCTGATGGCCCTTATCCGGGCTGTTCGGACAGGACAAACCATCAGTCAGCACCACTTTATTCTTCATACTGACACGCTAATCGAGAGCCCAGAGGTTCGCTGGTTGGCGGATAAGAAACTGGCTGCCCTGGAACGCTTCATCGCGAAGGAGAACCTTCCGTTGACTATCGTTCTGGCAAAGCCAGGGATCACTCAAAGTTGGACTGGCCGCATCTTAACTGGGCGCGGATTGCCAACTTTTTCCAACAGTAGCGCCAGGCAGTGTAGTGCTGATTTGAAAATTTCGTCTGCCAAAAGGGCCAAGGCAGCCTACATGCGAGACCTTCCCAAGGAGGTGCGTGAGAGGGTTTGCCTGATGCTCGGTAGTCGTGATGCTGAGAGCAGCATTCGTGCGGCCAACATTGCCAAACAGCAAGGAAACTCCACTCGTGTCGTAAAGACAAAGGAGGGAGGTGAGTTGTATGTGGTGAAGCAATGGCTGGCAAGCGACGTGTGGGAGTTGCTACTGTCCTCAGGAATGGGGGCGGCTTACCCTTTGCCAAGTTACTTGGAGAGCAACACCGAAACGGCGGAACTCTACAAGGCGGCGACAGGGGAATGTGTCTGGTCGGCCAATGATAAGAAGAAAAGCGACGCCTGTGGCGCCCGCTTTGGTTGTTGGGCCTGCCAGGCTGTTGGGTTAGACAAGTCGATGGAGACCCTACTCGCCACCGATCCTGAAAAACACAACTACATGAAGGGCCTGAATAGCATCCAGCGGTACCTTGCTAAGCGGCGTTACGCCTGGGAGGATCGTCATCCGGTCGGGAGAACGATCTATGCGGGCGGGTACATCAAAATTCAGCCAGACGTCTACCACCCCAAGTTCATCGAGAGGTTGCTCCATGTTTGTTGCAGCATGGACTTTATAGAGCAGCAGAGAGCCGAAAAGCAGGCTGATATGCTGGCTATGGGCCTGATCGAGGATAACGAGTGGAATCGTCGTATGGCTGAACCGCAGTTCCGGATCGTGTCGGAACAAGCGTTGGTGCACATCGACTTTATGTGGTCGTTCCATCACTTCAACGACAAACCGTTCCGGGCCCTGGAGATTTATCACAGGGTCTGGTCCTTTGGTGAGTTGGATTTGTTGGAGGATGAAGCTGAGTGTGAAACCTTTCCCCAGACGCCGATCCCCAAGCCCCTGTGGCTAAAGGTGGCCCGTTGGGGAGATGGCTCGCTCTCTGACGGCCTGGCCGATCCTATGGCGGAAATGACCTACTTTGACGGTGGCGATGACCCAGCAGCAGTGCGGGTAATCAATACCGCGGACGGGAAAAGGCGGGTTGTTTGTTTCGCAGAAGATGACGAGGTGACGGTCGATCCGGATTCCGCCGCGTTCATTATCTGGGAGGAGTACCCGCGATTGCGTGAATCTGTACTGGCAGGACAATACACCCCCGGCAGTGCAGCGCAGTTCTACCTCAGGTTTGGAGTAATCCAGCTTGCGAAGGGGAAGGGCGCTCTGTATCACAGAATGATGCAGCGCGGCCAGACCTACCATCAAATGGGCCTCACCGGGTACCAGACGATGGAAGGCCTCCAGCAGCGCAAGGATGTCAAGGTGCTCAGCGATGCTAAGTACCGGGATCTGGTGAAACGAAAAATCAAAGGGAAACTGGCAACGGTGCGCTGGTGGCTGAATCTGGATCTCGCGTTCAGATACCACCTCCACCACAAAACGCCGATAGGCCTGTTCATCCAGGCTCGTCTTGATGCGGAAGCTCAGGCGGAGGCACAGCAGCACCAAGCTCGTTGGTTTAACAACGTATCCGGTGCAATGCTTGGCTACTCCAGTGCTTTTGGCATGAGTGTCATGGAAGGGAGGGAAGGTGCCGGTAATACGGACATCCGTCGCTACATGATCGCCACACGAAGGAAGGCCTATAAGGCTCTCAACGAGCTTCTGGAACATGCTGGCAGTGATTGGGCTGGCAAGGTTATCCATGAGCTTGTGAAAGAGTATGAAGGCATCCTGGCTGCGCTTAACGAGGGTTCAGCGTTAGCGCTGAGTCTGGACTGGTTGAATTTACTGTCAAAGCGTCATCCTGAGGCTCTGCATCGGCATGTCAGAACGATGATCAAGGCAATCCATCGCCAAGAGCATCTGCATGGTAAGCCGCACAGGGGACAGGTTGGCCTGTCTTTGGCCGCATAACATGGACCTCCCTTCGGGGAGGTTTTTTTTGCGCCCCAAAAAGGCATTTACAGCGTTTTACAAAAAGACCAGGGGCACATAATATTTTCCTATTGTCAGCGCTTGCTGGCTCAATGGTAGCTGGCCCAAAACAGCAAAACTTCCTCAATCCGGAGAGCCCTCTCTGGGGGCGATCCACATCCCCCCCATCAAGGAGAATGCCTCATGGAAAAATTGAACTCACTTGTTTCTCAACTTGAGAACGTCCAGACCGAACTTGATGATGAAATCATCGAAGAGGTCATCAACGTCATTCAAACCCGAGAGCAAGGCTTGGCGCTGGAGTTAGTTGGCTCGTTACCCGCGAACCATCCCTTCACGCCGTTTGTTGTCGCCCTTGCGCACAAAATCAACAATAAGTGACTGCTTGGTACCTCTCTAGCAAAATGCCGTGAGAGCACCAACCCACCTATCTCACTTTTACCCACCGGGTACATCATGCCCCGGTCGGGCTTGGCGTACCTCCAATATCCAATTGGAGTCAATATGTCCGATATAGCTACACGCAGCCCTGGTCCTGGCTACGTCAAAATTAAGGATTTTGGTTGTGACAAGCTCTTCCAATCTGTCGATGAGCTCAAAGGCGTATTGTCTGAACAGTACAAAGGCAAACACGTCACCATTGTTTACCCGTTGAAAAGCGGGATTCATAGAATGCTACTCGTCAGCATAAGCGCAGACGGTTGTGTCAATGAGACCTATGGGCAACAGAGGCCGATCGACTTCGCTGCTATCAACGCTGAACGTCTACTTGCAGATGAGGTGCTCGTATGAATCATCGTCAGGTAGTGCTTGATTCTGATGAATGGCATAGCATGTGGGCCGAGCTGGCGTCTAAGGACATCAACTCTGGTGATACTGAGTGTGTCCATCCAGAAACTCAGGAATCCTGGCAGTACATGGGTACCTGTAATGGCGTACATTCGTTCCGCCATCGCAACCATCCGGGAACTGGCAAGAGAGAATACATCCACGTTCCAGCAAAATAATATCGGTTGATGTCTCCAGCTGACATAGAGGAATAAATCATGATTGACCCCATTACCGTTAAAGCCAGGATGCAGGCCAAAGGGCTTCATAGCCAAGGGCATGATGTGGCGGGTAAATCAATGCTGGAAATGGCTGATGGGTACGAAGCTATGAAAGCAGAGAAAGAACTGCTGGCAGAGCGCCTGAGCGCACTGCTTGAAGTAACCCTAGGGTATCAGGAGTGGATCAAGGCCGTCCCTGATGAGGTGGCCGGTTCACTCCCGACTATGCCGGGGATAGATGGCGACTGGGCGGGCGAAGTTATCAGTGACGCACAAGCGGCACTGAAATACAAAAATGGCTGCTTTGTTGACTCTAACCGATCAAAGCGGTAGGCCGTTCTGGTCTAATTGCGAATAAATATTAAATCCCAAGGGGGACATCAGCCCCTGAGGGGGAGGTGTCTCCCACTGAAAAACAGGAGATACCTATGATTAAGCAACATTTTGAGAATGAATTGGTCAAGCACGGCTACCCAGCAGATCTGACGATTGAATACAATCTTGGATACTCGCAGGGAGATGGCATGGCCTTTTACGGAAGCTTGGGTGTTGATGATGTCGAGGCGCTGAGCAAGCGTTTGTTCGGTACCGAACAGGGGCAAACTGATGCAGTCAGTCGGGTGAAAAACCTGATGGCACAAAAGGACATCAGAAATATGATCGCTGTCCTTCGTGAGTATGGTAACTGCGATCTGTCTATTACCCGGAACAGCTTCGGTCATCATTACAGCCATTGGAACACCATGAGCGTCGATTCGAACTTGGACTTCACGGGGGAATTCCCTGACGATGACTCCATGCTTGGGACTGGCATTGAAGGTATCAACCCTGAGATGTTGGAGCGCTGGCAAGGTATCTGGGATCGCTTCGTTGAAGCGCTCCAGGACGACGTAAAGAGCCTATCCAGGAAGCTTGAAGGTGACGGGTATAAGCTGATCGAGGCTACCCCGCATGAAGAGACAGTGGTTTGGCAACGAACCACTGAGAACTACCAGGTACGTGTCATCGAGCTCCCAGAACATGAGTTTGACATGGATGACTGGGATGCAGATTGTCGAGACCAGACTATTCGCGCTTTCCTGGAAGGGAGTGTACGAGTGCTGGGCCTACGTGTTGAGGTACGTGATCATGATGGCGATTACATCTTGGGTGACAACAGCATGTACGGTCTGACCCTATCCACCGATGATAAGAAGTACGATGGATACAGACGTGAGATGCTCCGGGACGTGATTACGCAGGTCAGATTACTTAACGACCTTAAAGCGGCATAATGACGGCAGGGGGAAACCCCTGCTTTCCAGGTGGCATAAAATTTCACATGTGAAATTTTTTGTGTCACTCGGAAAGCAAGATTTTGCTCTCTGCTGAGAGTAAATCGTGAGATAGCTGGTCTCCCAAAACAAACAGCAATTTTATTAACCCCTGCGGGTACATCATCCCGCTCGGGATCGGTGTACCCACCACAAGATGGAGTACACCTTATGAACAAAGTTATTTTGGACCCTACCCACATCCGTCAACAAGCCATCGACGATGAGCTGCTGGTGGACCATTCAGCGTTAGCTGAAAAAGCTAGTTTCCTTACTGGGGTGGCCGTCACTAAGGCGGTCTACCTCGGTGTTATCGGAAACAGCAGTAAAAACGTAGACGACCATCAGCTCCTGTTTTTGCAAGTCTGTGCAGCACAAACAAAGATTGCGCTCACCGACTACAAGCAGTGGCAGCGGATACGCTTTTACTACCCCATGCCAACTTCTGACGGATTTTTCATTCCGAAGGAGGTGGTCATTAAATGCGATGTTAATCACCCATTCGTCACGATCATGTTGGCCTCGGAAGAGGGCACTCAACTGTTTCTGTGATGATCCCAATCGGCCTCCCTTCGGGGGCTGATTTTTAAACCCCTGCCGGGGAGAGCTCCCCGGTTGGGGTGCCTCCTTGGCGTATCTGCCCGGTGTCGGGGTTTCCTTAAACCCCTTGCAACGGGGGGATTAAGGAAACCTCGATGCCGGGGTTATCGCTAAGGAGAAACCTATGTCTTATTACAAGGCTGATACCGTTCGTAATGCAGCAGTCGGAAATTGGTTGTTCATCCTGGCGGCCCTGGCGCCCCATCTTGAACCCGCGCTCCGTAAGCCAGGCCGTCATGTTGCTTGTCCAATTCATGGGGGGCGTGATGGCTTCCGGTTGTTCAAAGATGTCCATGAAACTGGAGGTGGTGTATGTAACACATGCGGCGCTTTCCATGATGGTTTTGAGCTGCTTATGTGGGTCAACAATCTTGACTTTAAGCAGTGTCTGATTGAAGTAGGTGAGTACCTGGGCGTCGAGAAAGAAGATAACCAGACTCAACAGCCGACGGTGAAACCAGAACGAGTTCCTGCACAGGGAAGTTCTGTTCAGCAAGGACCTGTAATGGTGAATAACAAGCTTCGCGAGGGTAAACCTCACAAGGTTGTTAGCGGTACTCTGATTGCTCACGGCCAAGCGCCGTTTGACCATAAAGAGGAGAACGAGCTCAATTACTTCGCAGTGCTCCGTACCAAGTCCAATCATGAGCGGACTTGTTGGGGTGTGGATCTTGAGCGGGCCATTAGTGAATGTGGTGTTGAACTGGGCGAAGAAATCATCATGACAAACCTCGGGCGTGAGCCTGTCACTGTCCTCATCCAAGTCAAGGATGAGCAGGGGGATGTCGTGAAGGAACAACCCATGCAAACCCACCGCAACACCTGGGTGGTAGAACGCAGCAATGCGACTGTGACAGCGTTTCGCGCTCGCTCAAACGGCGGTGTAGAACCTGTACACGGAAGTGATGTAGCCATACCTGTGGCCGCAGAACAGCCGGTCGTGCCGGAGGCCCCAGCTGCAATAACCAACCAGAAAGTTGTTCCGATGTTCCGTGAACAACCGAAACCCTGGTTACTCGAACTTCAAGAGGAAATGGCGAAGCGTATGGAGCGTGAACGCGCCTACAGCGCTCGTCTTCGCGAGAAGATCGAGAAAATCTGGGAGGGGTGTGTTCCATATTCCTGCCGGATCACAGAGCCAATGAGGCTCTACCTCCAAAGCCGCGGACTTGTGTTCAACGTGGATGAGGTAGAGAAATCTGACTGCTTGCGGTTCCATCCAGAAATGGCGTACTACGACGAAGATGGCAATGAGGTCGGGAAGTTCCCGGCCATCGTTTGCGCCATCCGAGACGTTGAAGGCAATTTAGTTACGCTCCACCGTACCTACCTGAGCAAAAGCGGTAAAAAGGCCAAGGTAGTTAACGCCAAGAAGATGATGCCAATTCCCGATGGATTGGATGTCAATGGCGCGGCGGTGAGACTGGGTGAACCGACGGAAGGGATTCTGGGCCTGGCCGAAGGGCTGGAAACAGCACTCTCGGCTTATCGAGTGACTCAGATCCCAGTCTGGTCAACGGTGAATGCAACCCTGATGGAGTCTTTCGAGGTTCCGGCCGGTGTGCACACCGTCTTGATCTGGGCTGATAAAGACAAGTCGGTAACCGGTGAGAAGTCAGCAAACGTGCTGAAAGCCAAGCTGGAAAAGCTGGGCATTCAGGTTTACGTGCTGCTGCCTAAACTCCCGATCCCGGCCAAGGCTAAAGGCGTTGACTGGAATGACGTTTTGATGAGCCAGGGGACCCTCGGTTTCCCGAATGCTCGCTATCTGCGCGATTTTATTGCCAGAAGGAGAGCTGAATATGGCCGTTCTTAATGCTGCGAAAGTTGACACTACGCCTGGAAATGACGCTGTGTGCCCCTTCTCACCCCCTTTGGGGTGGGAAGGTGACTCGGCGGCCTATGTGGTATTGATGCGTTCTAGGTACACCGACTTGATGCACGGGCAACGAATGATATTCATCAGCTCTTTCTCCAGGAGAGGGGGGCAAATGGAGATTGTTGGGCCCTATGCAGAGGAAGCAACCAGGATCATTGAAGCCATGCACAACAAGCCAAAAGCCCTCAAGGCCTCGGCTTAATTTTTAAACCCTCAGGGGGGCGAAGACCCCTGAGGGGGTCATGCGCCCTCCAATTTTTGGAGAGAACGATGAAGAAGTTTCTGCGCATGAAAATGTGGTTGGTGCAGTTATTCGCCCCTGATAAGAAGACACTAATAGCTATCGGCGACGACCTGCGTAAGGTTGGGGTCAACGCTCTGAGTGTCGGCATTATCGGCGTGGTTGTTACTGGTGATACAATAACCGGTGACGAAGCCTTGCTCGTACTGCTGGGCGGGGTTATCCTTTGGTTAACAGGGGTAATTCTGACCGGTATGGGCAATAGGGAGGATGAATGAGCAGCATCGCCATCTTGGGTGGTCTGTTTGGATTCTTAGTATTGTTTGCGATTGGAAGTGGCTACCTTTTCCATGAGCGCGAAAAGCAAAAAAAGCATCCTCACGGCCATCCGTGAATCACGATGATAAAAAGGGGTCAGCATAAGCTGGCCCCTTTTTTTATGCTCCAAATCCTGGGGGAAGGCACCAGCCCATGGTTACCCTTCATGAACACCTGATGGGATTTGTTTCGTCTCAGCTAAGCTGATCTTGGGATTAAACTAGGTAGACATATTTGACTGGTAAACCAGCCGGGGTTAAAGTGGACATATATGACAGGGCTAATCCGTAGTAAACATCAAGGAACGGCAATGTATTGCCCTGCATGAGTTTGTCGCTCCACTACTTAGGCGATGCTGGCCCCCGAGCTTGGGGATGTAATGGCCGCCGACGTGAGTGCTGCTTTCGAGCGTACATCTTCAACCAGTCAGGTAGATAGAGGAGTAAATCATGACAGTAGAGCAGCTTTTGAGGATGGCCCCAGACGCCGCGATGGCTTGGGTGCAGGAGAACCGTGCAACATTTGAGCTCGTGCCTGTAACCCCTTCTGATGAAATGATCAAAGCCGCAGCGGGGCCGGATTATAGCCAAGAAGATCGTGAGTTGGTAACTCGGGAATGGGTAGACATGATCGAGACGCACCGCCACGGCTATTCCATCGTGGCCTAAGTCATAGGAAAGGTTTGTGGCTTTGAGTGAGGAAAGGCGGGCCGCTAGGGTGCTCATGCTCCGACATGCTCCGACATGCTGCGGGCTGGTTGCTGGATCTGGAGTCAACCGAACTGACAGAAGGCCCCGATGGCCGCCTCGATCCGGTGAAGCTCAAAGAGGCCCAGGCAGTCGCCAAACGCCTTGAAGCGATGGCCGATAGGCTGGAATCCAAGGGATAGAGGAACAATGGGAACACTGATTTTTTACTCCAATGACCCCGCGGTATTGCCACGGGTTTCCTCGAATGCCTGCGGGGCGGAGAGTTGGAGCGGACTTAGAGTTGATCAGCTTTCCGAAGAGCAAATAGAGCAGCTCTTTCGATACTGCCGCACGGAGGGATACCGGCAGGGGTGGAATGACGCTGTTGGTCGGCGCCTAGGTGACAGCAGGAAGGGACCATTCCATCCAGAACTACTGGGTGGGGAACTCAGTAAGGAGTGGCAGGAAAGCTATGACGATGGCGTGGAGGAGCGGGGGCGCATAGCCAATTCCCCGCGGGACTTCCATCCACATGCTGGCTGGGATGAGCTGTGAAAATATTAGCGTTCCTTTGGAAGATAATTATGACGAGAGGTAAGCCAGACACCCATGACTAGCACTAGCAAAGCTAACGGACCGTTCCACCAGATCATTCGGGGAAAAGGTTGGACGCTGGTTGAGGTCGGCCTGCGCTGGGGGATTAAAGAACGGCAAATGAGCCGCATTGCAAACTCGGCAAAGCAAAGAGACCTTGATGCCGCGAATGGCCTACCGTTGAACGACAAAAATGCCGCAAAGATGGAGATGGTGGGCGAGCCCATGCACCAGCACATCCGGGGTAAAGGCTGGACGTTGGCCGAGGTAGGAGAGCGGTGGGGCGTCGTTGAACGGCAAATGAGCCGCATCGTGAAGGCGAGTAAGCCAAAAGATCTTGATGCGGCAACCGGCTTGCCTCACCAAGACAAGTCAGCCAAGTGATGGTCTCCATTTAGGTGACCGCGAGGGAGGTGTAGTGCGGGCATGGCCCAGCAACCTCAGCTGAACCGGCTGGATCTGGGGTTCTCTGGCTGTGGATTTTGTTGCGCTTTGCATATGCAGTTGCATTTTGAGATGCAGTGGTACCATTGAATAAAACACTGATGGGGATTTGACGGTGAGACCGATCAACACCCTAAAACCCTAAACGAGGTAAGCATCATGATGACATTGACCACGGTCGCCAAAAAGACATCCAGCAACTCAGCTCTGGTGTTCTGGCGCGTAGGTACGAAACGCAAGGGCATTCTGGACGTTCGCACGGACTTCGAGCATGAGGAATCTGACCTCCTCGCAGAGTTGATCGCGATTCGATACCTGGCATTGGATAAGCAGGTATTCTGCCGGGAACCAGGCGCCGGAGCCGGTTACAAGCTGGTGGTTTCGAAAGGTGCTATCAAGAAGCTGGCGTTGGGCAAATCAAGTAAGGCGTTTGCCGCTAAGTTTGCATCCTTCCTGACAGGCAGGATGCAAGGGGCCACTATTGAAGTGGCTCAGGGCATGGATTACATGGATGAGCCCGGTGAGGGGAACATCGAGCTCCTCGATGCGGACAAGCAGGCTTTCACTCAAACCTATGATGAGATCAATACACCTGCTATTGGTCCAGTGCTCGTAACTCAACATGCCCTCAGCCAATATCAATCCAGGATCACATCTGGTGACCCCAAGAAACCTTGGGCTTCGCTTGTCGGCCGCCTCCAGCACCCGGAGCTACAGTTGCAACCATTCGATGAGAGGGTGGCCCGCCACAAGGCAATGAAGTATGGTCGCGTGGATAACGTGGAGGTCTGGGGACACCGGGATTCTAAGTTCAAATACCTGATGGTCATCAATGATGATAATAAGAAACGAGTGTTGGTTACTGTATTTGAACGAAAGGAATAGTAGAGCGGTTCTTCATATAGGTCTTAATCTGCAAGGTGTAAAAATGCGGTTCCGACTAGGCAGTTATCGGACAAATCGCCTTGAAAAAGCAAAGTAGAGATCTCTTGCTCTGTCATTAAATTATTGTTTTTAAGAACATTTATTAAGGCCGTATCAGCTATATCGTGAAAACCATCAATAAGGTCTTCCACCATTGCTGCGGCCTTTCGTTCCTCTTCGCTTTTTCCCACCGACCCGTCGCAGAGCCAATCTTCCACATTGCTGTATTGGGCAACGTAACTGAGTCGTTCACACTCATGAGCAATCAACCCAGTAACTCTCTGCATGAGTATGTCGTCGTAGGTGGGAAGCACCAGCACCGCGCCATGGCCGGGGATGTTGCGTTGGACCGTCCCCTCATCCTGAGGGCTACTCTTGAGCCATGAGAAGGCCCAAAGACCAGAACTGACCTTTTCAAGAGATATGCCTCGCTCAGGAAAGAAATCGGAAACATTCTGGAAGATGGTGCCACCTGGCGCAGCCATCGAATAGATGGCTGCCATTAGATCATCCTGACTCTTGTACATTCACACACACCTCTTAACATTGTTAATGTATTCGTATCAATGACCATCATCGGGTTGATAATAAACCACTATTCTTGTACCAGACTTGTATAAGCAAAGATTGTACCAGTAGTACGGATTTCGAGTTAGGTTGCACAGTAAACTACCCGACAGACTATGACTGATAAAATTAAACTGCATCAGATTTTAGTCTATTCGATTGTAGACTGCTGAAAAGAGGATTAGTTCAAAGTGCGGGGGGAACTTAAATGGCTCATTGCGCTGAGTGTTTCTACACAATGAGCCATTTAATTGACCCTCTACAAGGGGAGGGAGTGACTGTTGGGGCTTTGAAGAGGCACCTAAGACAATAGGCGTAAACCGCCAACTATTGGGCGGAAGCGACACGTCTGTCAGGCGTCTTTCTTTACCTTGTGGAAGGAGCTGGTGACGTCGTTGCGCCAAGCGTCGTAGGCCAGGTGCAGCACTTCTCCCTCAACCCGGAACCCTTCACCATCAAATTCGATCTTACCAATAGTCACTGGGCTCAGTGCCTTCGGCGGCCAGGTCTTCACATCCCAGGAGCCGGATACCAAACCGCAGTTATGAGCTTGGTGTCCGCCCATGCGGGGGGAACGAGCGAATTCTAACAAAGCAGCAATGAAAAAGCCCAGTTCGATCTGACTGACTGACTTGAGGGACATGCGGTGCTCCATCACTGTACCGGCGCAGATCGCCTCGTATTGATCGATGGGGCGACGTATAGACTCCCGAGCCTCCCCCTTCTGATCTTTGCGATCTTGGATTTGTGCGTCCAATGCCGCGAGCTGGTCAAACAACACCTTTTTCTCGTCGCTCGTCGCCATTTTTAACTGTTTTTTCAGCTCTTTTTGCTTGTCCTTCAATACTCCGACGTCGGCGGAGGCAAGGGTCTGCTCTTCCAAAATGGCTTGGAGCCGGTTTCTTTCCGACTGATCCAGTGTTTCGAGGAGCTCCGGGGAGCGTTCAAACATGATGGTGCGAGCACCACCACCAAACATGGCCGTTGCATTGTCCGTGATGGGGAAGCCGTTCCCTATGTTAGCTTTTGATGGAAGCCCCCATATGCCGAAGAGACTCAGCATCGGGTTGCCTTCGCGCAAGTGCCGACCAGCGTTCACCTCGTCGTCGGCAGGGGCAGAAATATCTCCCACAATGTCTACCCCTTGGGCCAACATGAAATGCTCTGCCAGGTCAAATGGTGGACGTTGATTGTCTTCATTGAACATCAACACAACCCGGTGCGCAGCATGGCGCAATGAACCACGGGTAGTTGTTGCAGGCCAATAAGCTGGGGCATCGATCCCGCCATTACGTGGCAGGCGGCCCTGTGAGTTTTTGATGGTGACGGTCAAGGGCTCAACTGCGGTCAGGTGGCCGTCGAAAACAAAGGTACTTTGAGTCATGGAAATTCCTTGTTGATGTTAAATCAGCTGGTGAAGCATTTCAGAACGGACCCTCTGGGGGGAGACAATGGGCATTTTTTCTTTTGTGTAATACGGAGGGAGTAGTGGCGATAGGCCTGGTACCCCATCGATCCCGGATGATGCCGGGAGTGGTCGATTAGCCTTATCCAACAGGATAAGGCTGGTATCTTCCTGCATGGGGGTGATGATCAGATTATCGAAGGCTCCCATCTGGCAGTTCTGAGCGTCGTAACCTAAACCCAGAACGAAAAACTCCAGCAACCCCTTTATCAAGTAGGGATTCCCCAATCCATCGAACACCGCAAAAGGGGCCTGGTAGGCGGGCATCTCCCGCAAGCGTCGTTTGGTCGGTCCTCCCTTGAGCTGGATCTTCACATAGCGTCCTTTGCCGTTGGGGGCAAACATCGCCGGAGATAGTTTCTCGGGAGTATGCCGATCTGCTCTTACGTAGCTGCCGACAGTCAAGCCAACGGCCATCGTGACGCCGAATCTCATTGCCGAGGCATGGAAGACGCCAAGCTGGTCGTTGTAGAGAAGGTAATTGCGCATTTCCTGCAAGAGTTCCCCCCTGCTGGCAAATGGGGAACGCTGGCTCAGAGCCTCGAAAACCAAAGCATCAAGGGTTGGGGGGTAGTCGGTTAATACCACTGGGGCCTTTAACGACATGACCAGGCGAAAGGGTTCAAATTCGAACATCAGAAGTAAACCTCCATTGGAGTTGCTGGTGATTGCTCACCGTCAGGTAACAGCTCTTTGGCCTGCCGGTACTGTTGCAGAAACCGAACGGGAATGATGTTTCGCAGGATGGCGCGTTTGGACGACAAATCGTGAGATAGTGGGAAACGGGGGTCGAGAATATCGACTTCAATGCGATCGTCAGGTGAACGGATCCCGCGGCCAATGGCTTGTCGCATCAACCGAATAACGGCGTTTTGAGTACGCATATACTCCTGCTTGTGGAGCTGTTTACTCAGGTCGGTTTTCTTGGTCTTCTTGTAGAAACTTACCAGCGCTTCGACTTCGGAAGTGCGCGGTTGGCCGTAGGCAATTCGAGTGATCAGCAGGCGATCGAATCCAACTGAGCCAGTATCATCGGTGATATTGAGCCCGGTATGGCCCGCAGCGGTGATCATGACTCCCCGGCCATGATGTCTGCATACCTTCTTGAACTCTTCAATCAATGATTTGAGTGGAGTGCCGCGCTGGTGGACCATCACCTGCCGGTGCTCAATTTGAGCCAAAACTGCGGCCAATTTACGGCTCTCTTCATGTGAAGCTGTCAGCACAACCACCCGTCCGGATCGGTTGGTGATCTGATGTGCGACCGCTTGCAACCATTTTTCAGAGAGGACAGGGACACTCCTGTCAGAGGACGGTCCTGAGTAGATGGCTGGGAACGAGGGGCCCGCCAGAGTCAGGGTCATGCTCCCATAATTTTTCGGGGAGAAAAGGGCAATCGCGCCGAGCATGGTGTCATCAATGCCAAGTTCCATTCGCAGCGAGGTGGTACCGCTCACTGGCTCAGGCGTGATACTCAGTGTGCCGGAGGTGAGGAGGACAGACTCAAAGGCGGAGGTCGCGTATTTCCCGAAGAACCGAACAAACCACGGGGAGAGTGAGACGATGGCTGGTTCCCGGCGTATCTGTGAAACACCGATCCCCATGGACGAGGTTTGCATCATCTGGAGCTGCTGCTGCAAAGATGTTGAGACATCTTTATCCAGGTTGTTCAACCGGCAAATCTTCTCGATCTTGCCAATGGTGGCGCGCGCCAGTTCCGCCAGCTCAGTATCCCAGGCATATTGCTGCATCCCCAGCCGCTCTTGGATTGTCTTTATTGACTCAGCCAGAGGGGTTAGCTGCCGAGCTGAAAGATGCTCACCCAGCTGGGAGGCGACACGAACAAGATTCAGGCGCCGCTGAGTCCATTCTTGCAACCGGTTCACCAGTGCATCAGCTTCATCAACGATCAGCGCTGTCGGCCGCGACTTATCGGCCAACAGCGCATTATTTCGCAGCATGTCTACTGCGATCATGGCGTGAGTTGTGATCACTATGTCGCATTTAGATTCAGCTTGTTGGTGTTCGTCAAATGCCTCATTTTCACACTCAGCCGTCAGGCAAATTTGAGAGGCCAGCAAGTCGCAGGGGAGTCCGCCAAACTCATCCTCAAATTCTGAAATCGTCCCTGACCAGTCACGCAGAGTTGCCACTTCGCGCTCTTCCAGGGCTGTCAGAGAGCGGTTGATGAGGGCAATATTGATCCGTCTTGGCGATACGAAATTGACCCGCCCAAGAAGACGGCCGATAGACAACGGTCTATGTCCATAATGACGGGCGACTTTGGTCAGCAGCACACTGTCTTTTTCGAGAAGTTGTTGCATCAGTGCGTGGCTGTGTGTTGCGACGATTACCCGAGGACGACGTGGGTCGCAGAGCACAAACTGCATGGCTGGCAAGAGATAGCCCAGCGACTTTCCGAGGCCAGTGTCTGCGTGAAGAAGCGATATTTTCCCGGTAGCAGCCAGCACTTGCTCAGTCATGAGCGCATATTGGGTCTGCTCATCCCGAGCGATGAGACCGCCAGCGACCATCAGCTCTCCGAACCTGGCTGTGTGGATCCCGTCCTCTGGCAAGGGGTTCATAGCACCTCCAGGTTCGCCAACTGGCCGTAGCCAAATACCCGTTTACGGCCAATGCCATAAACAACAGCCTGCTCGGCCAGCGCAACATCCTTGATCTCAGCAACGACACTGACCGGGTTGCACTGGAGGGTGAAGCTTTGCTTTTTCTTGAGGTAGCGCTCCAGGTAGGCGCTATTGGCTGAATGGCTCTGGAGTGAGAGTCCTGCCCCTTCGCACTGTCTGGCTAGAACATCAGGCAAGATTGCCATCGGCAGATTCATCGACCGCTTTTTGGTGGTGCCGGGGATCGGATGCTTGATTGGGAAGCAGAAGTTGAGGTTGAACATGACTGCATCAGCTATGTTCAGTTCAAGTTGTACGGCTTGTTCGCCAGCTAGGCCAAGTTGTGTTGCCGATCGCAAGTAGATAACGGTTGTGTTGGGCTCATGAGGGTGAGCAATCCGCCGCCAGCTATAGGGGACTTTACAGCGCAATGTCTCCTGTACCAGATAATCAAGACGCTGGTGGACCAAATAAGGAAGAGATGGGTCAGTTTCACGCAGTTTGAGGGTGTTTTCATAGTAAATCATTGGAGCTTGTCCGCGATGTGAATCAGCTTGAGGCGCTGGTGGGGGTCCGCCGGTAAGGTACGAAATAACGGGCCGAACGATGGTTTTTTGCTGATCTGTTCACTGGCCTGTTGGGGGGTTATCCGTCCGTTCGAGAGGTCAACGACTAGCTTATTGAAGGCGTTTCGTTCCGGGCTTGTTAGTGTGCTGAGCCCCCCTGATAGCCGCATAGCCGCGCCCAGATCAACCGTGCATTCGACTCGGGTAACCGAATCCATACCGGCATCACTACAGCAGTAGAGCGCCAGCGGTGACAGAGATATGGTCAGCCCTCGCATTAGCGCCGCGGTTTTACGTCCAAAAGATTCGATGTATAGCAGAGGGAATTTTGCATTCTCTGCGATCCATGGAAGGTGACCACCAACGGTAATCTTTACCACATCGACGCACTCCAAAAATGAGGCCGGGAACTTGTCGTACACCCCAGGTGGGGCAAGTAGCGTTGATCGCTGAGGCCTACCTGGGACATCTGCAATTTCGTGCACCCAACCGACACCACTCATCATCCCAAAGCGCTGGCCCACCTTCTTGTCACTTTTTCCGGCAGTTCGCTCATTACCCATGATGCTGGGATCGGTCACAAACATGACCTGGCAAGGGGCACAGTGGTTGAACGGCGTTTTATAGCTGTCCAGCCCTTGATAACCCACATGGCCGAACGTGCTTGCTGGACGCTTGCAGCAAGAACATGCCGCGCCGGTCTCTACAGACTTGCCCAGAGCTGGAGCCAAAATGTGGGTGAGGTTGGCATAAAGAAGATCAATTGGATGTTGCACGTCCCCTCCAGGAAATATTTCGAAACATTTTCACATAAGATAATAGATTTCTTTTTTTTGTAAAGAGGCAGGTCTTTGATAATCCCCCACTTTTAGTGGCCTGGTAGAAACGGTTGCTGTATAAGCTAAAGCCTCGGTATGTCCCCTTTGGCGGGGGTTAACTGATGAATGGCAACCTCTGGGTTCGAACTGAGGTCGAGAATTGAGAGTTCGCATAGAGTTCAAGCTCCGGGTGCCACCTCCCCAATGCTGGGAGTGCAATGTTCAGTGACAGGAGGTAAGAATATTTACCAACGGAACAAAGTTCTGGTGTTATTTCAGGGGGGGAAGTATGAAGGGTAATGTAATTTCATGGAAAGATGAAAAAGGTTTCGGCTTCATAAAGAATGATGAGAATGGCGAACAGATATTTTTTCATATATCGAGCGTTATGAAAGGGGCGAGACAGCCCATTGTTGGTGATGCAGTTACATTCGATGTAGGAGTTGATGCCAGCAATCGAAAAAAAGCAAAAAATATTTTTATTGAAGGTGTGTCATTTAGCAATATTCCAAAGCGAGTATTTACGGAAAAGGTTAAACGTGACCGGCTCGATTATTCTTGTTACATCGCAATAGTGTTATCAGCGGCGACCGCACTCGCTGTGCATATCAAAATGGATCAGCCTCGACTGGCATTATTCCCAGCCACCGTTGCCATAATTCTGTTTTTGTATACCTCCATCCGAACTAAAAAACCTGCAAATGACCTGTTCTCATGCGGGAAATGCTCATCAGTAGTTAGACATGACACGAGAACCATTCGAGCATGGAATAAGGGTGCCTGTAAATTATATTGCAGAACCTGCAATCAGAACTGGCATCGTGAAAAGCCACAAGGGGATAATGCTAAAAAATATAATCGCCCCCAGAAATCTGGATGTCTTGGAGCGTTATTATTTATAACATTCGTGCCGGTATTATTAATTTCAGGCATTTTCACGCTGCTTGTGTAGAAAGAGATATTAAAGCCTTGTTGCCTGGGTTATTAACTGAATAAGCCTCACCATATACATGGTTGAGGCTTTTTTAATGGCCCCGTTAAAGATCGAATTGACAATAAAGTTTGTACACTAGCGCGAAAGTTTGTACACAGATGGATTTGGAGCAATAAAGTTTGTACATAGTGAAAAAATATCTTATTTATCAATGTTTTGTTACTGAAATATCGTTCTCAAATTGCCACTGACCGATCACGTTTCCCAAGTCGATGACCTGAATAGTGTACAAACTTTATTGTCCGAGACACCGCTCTGCCGTGTTCGTTGCGTACAAATTTCATTGTCACTGTACTGCTGGCTCACTTGCTGCTGGCCGAAGCCTAACATCGTCTGCGGCCACGGTACAGATAGCCCCGCAATGCGTACTTCTCCATGCCCTCCTCTCCGTTGAGCCAAAATGAAAATGATTCTCAAGTGAGTCCATTTATTCTCTACTTATTAAAATGATGCTTTGAAAAAGTAGTGTTTATAAAATAGGATAGTTGGCAGGAAAGTCCTTCATTTTTCACGGAGAGAACGCATGAGAGAGGTGCACTTCATTAGCCAGGTCGAGGCCGAAAAACTGGCGCCGGTTGCCGGTGCGGCGATGATCTCGATCACCGACCCGGACAAACCGGAGGCGGCCCTGGGAGGCTCCCCTTTGAAATATGAAGCACTGATACAGAGTTACGAAACACAAGATGCTGCGCCTACCGAGAGTATCTACACCAAGATATGGGATTTATTGCTCGTGGCTATCGGTGTTAGGAGGTAACTTTGCACCAACGGAACAACCGCGACACCACTGAACTTTCACACGCGAAAGTCATTGTCTTGCCAGAACAAACCTCAGGTGGAGGCCTCCCGCAAGTCACCGGGGGGCTCAGAAGCGCACAAGATAATCCGGCAGTTGCATACCTGATCAGCCTTGGCTCCAGGCGCAGTCGGCAAACCATGGGCTCATTTCTCAGCATTGTTGCTCGGATGATCGGGTACCAAAACCTGCGTGATTGCGCGTGGGAGTCGATGCGGCGGCATCATGTCCAAGCTGTGATCCAAATGCTCAGTGACTCTGACCGAGCGCCAGCTACGATCAATACCTACCTGGCAGCGCTGAAAGGAGTTGCCCTGGAAGCGTGGACAATGAAGCTGATTGATACCGACAGTTACCAGCATATCAAGCAGGTGCGTTCGGTGAGAGGCTCTCGTTTACCCAACGGGCGGGCCCTCGAAAAGCACGAGGTCAGAGCCCTTTATTTCACATGTGAAAACGATCGGAGCTCCAAAGGGCTGCGTGACGCAGCCATCCTTGCTGTTTTAGTCGGGTGCGGACTTCGGCGCTCAGAGGTTGTCGCCCTCGATATGGAATGCGTCATCACCAGGGATCAGGCACTTCGTGTGCTCGGTAAGGGCAATAAAGAACGCATCGCCTATGTGCCTGACGGGGCATGGCAGCGGCTTATGCGGTGGGTGGAGGAGGTTCGTGGTGATCAGCCGGGATCGCTGTTTCAGCGGATCAGGCGGTTTGATGATGTCACCGCCGACAGAATGACTGACCAGGCTATCTATCACATTCTTGAAACGAGAAGGATTGAGGCGGGGCTGGAAAAATTCGCTCCTCATGATCTCCGCAGAACCTTTGCATCGGCCATGCTGGATAATGGCGAGGACATCATCACGGTCAAGGATGCGATGGGCCATGCCAGTGTCACGACCACGCAGAAGTATGATCGTCGGGGAGATGAGCGATTGAAACAGGCCAGTCGGCGACTCGATTTTTGAGTCGGAAGACCAATGTTAATCAGTTGCGCACTCAGAATTTAAGAGGTAAATTTCAGCCACCAATCCTCAAGTGTGCGAACATCGCTGAACGTGACCTAATCTTGATGGTAATTGTTGACTTGGTAAGTATCGCCCCCCCCGCAGGTGGGGGTTAACGGAGATTGGCGAAGTCTGCATTGGTAATCCGCTGATCGCCCCCCGCAGGTGGGGGTTAACGGAGCTTTATGAGCTGAAACAGCTGGTGATCCAGCTCGCCCCCCGCAGGCGGGGGTTAACGGAACGAGGCTACGGGCAATGTAGCCAGAAAAAAATCGCCCCCCGCAGGTGGGGGTTAACGTCGCTTCCCACCAATGGCTATCCAGCACATTCGATCGCCCCCCGCAGGTGGGGGTTAACGGGACTATGACGATCGCCGACGCAGGCAGCAGCAGATTGCTCCCCCGCAGGCGGGGGTTAACGGCGCCCAGTTTTTACATACCGATGTAATGTTGGAGCTATCCCCCGAACCTGGGGGTTAACGCCGCAAGGGGAGCTGTTGCTATAGCGGGAATGAATCACCCCCCCGCAGGCGGGGGTTAACGGAACCGTACTTGCGAGTTTCCCCGCATACGGCTATCTCCCCCCGCAGGCGGGGGTTAACGGACTACGAAGATCGCCGACGCAGGCAACAGCAGATCGCCCCCGCAGGTGGGGGTTAACGGTGCCCTTTTTGTGCACAAACAAAAAAATCAAAATCCATCCCCCTGTTACGGGGGTTAACGAAGCGGGACGTCGTGGTGCTGTGCTGCGGCTGCATCTCCCCCCAGCAGGCGGGGGTTAACGTTAGCTTCACACCAGGCCTTGATAGCATCGCCGATCTATCCCTCGCGACTGGGGTTATCGGGAGGAAGCATGGCACAACAGAACGTTTTCCTTCTTCGATTGAGGGTTGCCGGATAGGCATGTGAAAAGCAGCTGGTTGGTCAGAATTTCCATCCCTTGATGGAGGTGACCGGTTGTGCCTTGCCGATACATTAGATACCGAAAACCAATACCTCAATCTTATCCCTCACGGGGGATAATTCACCATTACCCCCCGAGGCGGTTAAATTGAAAATATCCTCTATTGGGGTTATGATATAGCCCCTATGGAGGATAAATCCTACAAACCGGGAGGGGGCAACAGTGAAAGTTACATCACCAGGCTTGCTGGCTTCTGCTGTTCGCGACCAGCGCAAGATCAGCAAACAAACGCAGGCCGAGACGGCTAAACAGGTCGGGATCAAGCAGACCACCGTCTCGGATTTTGAAATCCGTCCTGAATCCACCAGGCTGGAGACGCTATTCAAAATCCTCGCAGCACTGGACCTGGAACTTCATGTCGTGAAGCGGGGTTCTCCCCTGGATGAGGGTAAAGTTTGGGACCGGGAGTGGTAAGCCATGAGAACGCAGATGCTGACAGTGGCAATGAATGGCGAAGTTGTGGGCACTTTGTATCGAGCTGGCAACGGCGCCATGTCATTCCAGTACACTCCTGAATGGGTCTCAGAACCAGGCTCTCGTCCGATCTCCCTGTCGCTGCCTTTGAGCCATAGCAGGATGAGAGGAAGTGAGGTCTTCAATTTTTTTAGCAACCTTCTCCCGGACTCTGAGGCGATCATTGCCAGGATGCAGGCCAGGTTCCACGTCGAGACAGCACACCCCTTTGATCTGCTGGCGAGCGTAGGCCGGGACTGTGTAGGCGCTATCCAGCTCTACCCGCCCGGTATCGACCTCCCTGCCGTCATGGAGACGCTGGCAGAGCCACTGGAAGACGCTCAGATTGAGCAGCTGCTGGAAGGCTACCAGGAAGCCCCCCTTGGGATGGCTGAGGATGTAGATTTTCGGATCTCCATTGCCGGTGCCCAAGAAAAGACGGCCTTGCTTTGGTATCAGGGGCGCTGGCAACGACCGCAGGGCAGCACCCCGACAAGCCATATCTTCAAGCTTCCCATCGGCCGGATTGTGCAAAACAATATCGACCTCCGAGAGAGTTGCGAAAACGAGTGGCTCTGCCTTCGGATAGCAAAGGCATTTGGCTTTGACGTTGCCAATGCCAACTTGGCCGCATTCGGCCAAAAACGTGTGCTGATTGTAGAGCGGTTCGACCGGCGCTGGTCGAGAAATGGTGAATGGCTGCTGCGGTTGCCCCAGGAAGATTTCTGCCAGGCGCTGGGGATCGCCCCGGCTCTTAAATACGAATCCCATGGCGGGCCTGGTATTGCAGATGCCATGAGGTTGTTGTTGGGTTCCCGGCTGGCGCCCAAGGACAGAGAGCTGTTCTTCAAATCGCAGATCCTGTTCTGGATGTTGGCGGCGATCGATGGACACGGGAAGAACTACAGCATCTTCATTGAGCCAGCATCGTCGTTCAGGATGACCCCCCTCTATGATGTCATGTCAGCCTTTCCGATCTTTGAAAGCGGGGGCATTGCTGCTCAAAAGGCCAAAATGGCGATGGCTCTCCTGGGGAAGAATAAGCAATACCACTTCACCAAGATCCAGCCACGTCACTTCATCAGTACCGCCGCTAAAGTAGGGTTTTCGCCGGATGCAGCAGCTCGACTTATGCGCGAAATGGCCGCCGACACCGACTCGGTGATCTCTGCCGTCACGGCCGAGCTGCCAGCCGGCTTCCCTGAGCACATTAGCAATGCCATTTTTTCTGGGTTGTCGGCTCAGGCAGCCAGACTTCTGAGAGAGTGAGAAATGTCTGAAATGAGCGATTTTGGGGAAAGCTTCAAGCTTTACTCCGACGGCCAACCAGATCCGGTCAAGCGAACGGGCCTGAACGTCCAGTACACAATGACTCGGGCCAGCTATCCGACAATCAGCATCGAGATCGCTCCTATCCGGGCGGCAGGAGCAAAACCGGACTGGGAGCAAAAGCTCACAATACAGCTGACCAGGGCAGAGCTGACCGCGTTCTGCGGTGTGATGTTTGGGCTCAGGAAGGAGGCCTCCGGCTCATACCATGGGGACGCAAACAACAAGAGCTTCGCGACGTACTGCAACGGCCAATCCGGCGTCGCCATCATTCTCATGGAGCGAGGTAACCAGTTACAGCACCTCATGACCTCCGATGACCGCATGGAGCTGGCAGTATTCTCGATTAGGCGGTTGGCCGAGGCTTGGAAGGTGACACCCTCCGATGCAATTACCTTGTTGCGGCAAGGGGCCTGGATGGGTAAGAATTTGGCGAGTTAGCACTGTGTCAGAATGAAAAAACCCGCCATAAGGCGGGCTTTTCAAAAAATTTGGTGGCCCTGGGTAACAGGGCCAGAACGAACCTAGTGTCATCACCAGTAAGGTGGCTGGGAGAGGACTGAGCCTAGGGCTGCGAAAGTATTATATCAGCACTAGCCAACAATTCAAAGTGACGGCGAATGAACTGGAATGATCTGGAGATACACTTCTCCGCGGCGAGATTGGGACGTTACAGCGCTGCGAGGGATGGTGATAAGACAAAGGCCGCAGCGGATTACTCAACAAACCTGCTGTTATCCGAAGCGATGGTGCCGATGCTCAATGTCCTGGAGATAGCGCTGCGCAATGGCATCCATGTTCGCCTAAGCAAGCTCTATGGCCGGAGGGACTGGTGGGAAGCATGGAAGGACGAACGGGGCTTCAACTGGCAAAACAAGCAAGTGTCGAGCGCCAAGGAAAAGCTGCGCCGACACAATGAACCACAAACCGTGGATAAAGTATTGGCAGAACTGACCTTCGGCTTCTGGAGCTCGCTGTTCAACACTCAGCTCCAATCTGTGCTCTGGAAGGACCTTAGGCTGGTGTTTGCACGTTGCCCGAAGCAGGAGAGGCAACGGCAGAACATCTCATCGGCACTCAACCAAATCCGTGACTTGCGTAACCGTGTTTTCCACCACGAACCGCTGATATGGCTTACCCCAGAGCTGCTGGAGCAGCACCAAGTTGGAGTGAGGGTCATCAATTGGCTGGATCCCCAACTGAGTGCATGGCTCGAACGTTATGACCGTTTGCCAGCAGCATGGACTGCTTGGAAAGCAGAAGGGTGACTGTGGAATGGACTGAACAGGCATCATTTGTACTGGCTCATGCTGAACCTGCCTGATATTTACAAGATCACAGCCACCTATCTATTGAAGATGGGTCAGTAGCGAATAGCACTGTAGGTCATGGAGCAATGGACAGATCTGGTACACCTGAACTTTGGAATTCACAAGAGCCCCTGGGTAAGGGGCTCTTTAATTTCCACAAGGGAAAAACCGGTTATCACCGGTAGCGGGCGCCTTCACTTCACGGCCTCGAAGATCATGACCAGCGAGCGCTCTTCTCCGCAAGTGGGGTAGGCAGACACTCTTTAAACTTGACAGCCAAGTGCACCAGATCTCGTTCCATCCCTAGGTCCTTATTCAACATGAAAGTGTGCATCATGGACATCAGAAGCAATCCATTTGCGTCGCGCTGGAGCGCCACCATGGAGGTCATTGGATAATCCTCATCATGTCTTGGCAAGGGCTGCCAACGTTCGATGATTGACTGGCGGAACCACTCGGATACGTCGTGGCGCATGTGTTCCACGGCACTATCACCATCTTTCAGCCTGTAGCTGGCAACCCAGGTCATGACCGTATCGATGGGGGCCATCAGGGCAAGCTGGCAGTCATCCTCAAGGGAGTAATCCGGATTGAGCTGGGCCAGTTCCTGCTCATCAGCCTTGAAGTAATGCCAGATTGCCCTGACAAGAGCTCGCCGTTGAGCCCGGTGGCTGAACACTGCTGCGGAAAAAAGCTCATTATCAAGCTCACATCGAATTGCAAACCAGTGCTCGTTGCTGTGATTACAACCAGCAACACTGATCTGGCCGCGGGTGTTGGTCACCATCAAAGGCCTTTGCATCACCATTCCAATTTCGCAAAAGAAGCTCTCTGAGAGAGCACCGAGCCATTCCATTTTCATACTGATTACCCTGTTTTAATGATGGATGGAACATACCAGACCCGGAGGAGCAAAACGATAATGCCGCGGGCATCCCCCCCTAAATCATCAGCTCGTTGATGAGCATGAGATCGCGAACATGTTGAACGTTACCGAGTCCGCCTCACGTTCAATTTACCCATTTTTCATCACCAAAATTAGACCATCATGCAGAGAGGGGTATGAAGCCCCACACCCACCCCCGAGGCCTACCTTTTACCCCGGCGCCGCTCCACTGAGCGCGTCTCTTCTTTCTCTCTCTTTTTCTCTCTTTCTCAATCTAATCTCCCGCGAGCGCGGGCCTGGCACAGAGGTTGAGCTCGTTCGGGGTAAGGCTCACCGGGTCCAAGATTGTCACGACAAGACATCGGGCTCACCCCTCCCCCGACGCCGCGCAGCGGCGGCGATAGGGTCTCCCACCCCTCGTTGCATGATGGTCTAATTTTGCCTATTCTCTAACCAATATTCTATCGGTACAAACCCCAGGTAAGGACCTCCATGCAGACTAACTTCATCTCCGAACAGTACACAGCCATCACCCGTGACCTCGATCGCCTCGCAACTCTCATCCGGCGCCTGCCCCATCGCGACGCCCGTGTCGCGGCCATCACACCCACGGCCAAAGGCTCCGAAAGCGAGCCTACAACCAACATTGTTGTCCTGGAACAAACCGGGAGCGATGCCCTGGCGCTCGCCGCCGACTGCTACCGGGATCTCCACATCATCCCCCAGCTCTCCCAGAAGTCGGCCCGCCGAACCGTCGGCGTATTGTGGCTCTCCCCTTCCCAGAGCGGCGCGGCCGCCACTGACGAGCTCCGGCAGCTGGTGGACCGCATCAACACCGCCAAGGCCGGTATCGAGACGTTCATCGTCTCCAACTACGGCACCCGCCAGGAGCGTTTTGAGGCACTCCGGGCCGAATGCCCCGGCGTGATGACCCTGCACCTGTACCGGCAGATCCGGTGCTATGCCGAGGGGGACGTGGATTCTATCCGGTTCACCTGGCAGCAGAAGGACTCGCTCAAACGGCCCGACAAAGATGAGCTGATGCGCCGGATCCGGGTTGAACTGGAGAAAGCAGGGCCAGATTTTCGGCCGCCGCTGGAGGAGCTGCTCGACAAGATTTCCGGCACCCCCGAGGCAGCGCTGCGCGAGCGCCGGGAGGTAAAGGTGCAGCCGGTGGCAAACATCATGGCCGCGGGGGCACTGAGAACGGTGACGGCACCGATGCCTCTGATCCTGCTCCAGGATGCTGATGCCAAGATCAAGATGCTCAAGTCGTTTGACCCGAAGGCAGGGCGCAAAACGCGGAACGACCGGGTGGAATCCCGTGTTATCGGGACATTTTGCGGGGTCGCCATCGAGGCGTTTCCGTTGTGATGACAGGATGAGAACCTAGCTGAGAGGCAGCTCTCTCACCAAACAGTCGCACCAGACGGTGGGCAAGGGTGCGATTACTTTCCTGTTGGCGAGCCTAAAGAATTTCCTCGTTAACCATTAAACGTCCAATCTCAAAAACAGCAGCTGACCGCCCAGACTTCACAGCTTCAACCTTGTTGCCGTTAACAAACCAGTGAACGCCATCGGTCCGGGCCAGCTCAAACAGGTAAGACATATCATAAACATGTTCCGGAATCACAAATCCTTCACCGGCTAAAATGCCAGCAGTAATGGAATGGTTGCCACCGTGTACAAAGCCAATTCGCCAGGGCAGCCATAAATCAACATAGTGATTGAAAAAGTCCTGCTTCCACGGCATTCCCTTGTGTGTACCTGTGACAGAAATATTGTCGATATATCTTGGTAAGCTCCAAGGCCACGGCAGCACCATGTCAATTGCTAGTGAAAGTGGATAATCAGAGCTGTTCCGCTCGTTCTCTTTCATCCTCTCAGAAGATTGCAACTTGATGAGATCGCCAAAGAAAAACTCATAAGGGGTCATATCCGGGCGGGCATCAGTCCCTTCTTCTGCCACGGCAAGCAAGAGATCACTCTGCAATGGCCGCACGATAGCACGAATGAGATCAGGCAGCGCCTTATGGGGTAATTTCACGGCCACCGAGAGTAGATGATCAAAGTGTCTTTTTTCTCTGCCGACAGCAGATTTCACATTCTTCGCTCGCTTCCAAAACGCCACTGCTCGCAGCCCTCTATTTGGGTGAAGTGACAATGTAACAAGAAAGCCCCTCGCGAGCTTGTTGTTCAGGATTATCCTGCTCCATGGCCGAGCGACAAACAGGCCTTCATCCTTCCTCAGCTGATGGCCTATTTACGGCCACCGTCAGATGCTTCAAAACTGGGCACGGGGCACCATGGCCGCCGACCCAGGAGAGCCTGCGCCACTCTGGGCAGAGCCAGCCGGTGAGCATATGAGAGGTACCGCACAGCTCCAGCACGGCTGATAGCTGGCAAATCTCAAACAATGTACAATTATGATAATTACGATAAACCATAATTACGGTAATTTACCGTAATTATGGTTGTGCTATCATTCAGGAAAAATCGACGTCCTTATTTTGGAGAAATACCATGGCAAGAAAGCTGGTTGAATACGCCGATGTCGCGAAGGCAGCGCAAGCGCTGAAAGATGCAGGCAAGAAACCCACTATCGTAGGTGTCCGTGAGCTCCTCGATTCAAAAGGCAGCTACACCACCATATCCTCCTACCTCAAACGCTGGGCAGAGGAAAACACCCTGGAGCAATCCCCTCCCGAGGTTGAGCTGCCCCAGGCCATCATCGATGACGGCAACGTCTTCCTGAAAAGGCTCTACCTGGCTGCTCAGACCGCGGCCACCGAGCGCCTCCAGCACGAAAGAGAGCTCATGAACAGGAAAGAGCTGGAGTTGAAGGATGAGCTTGAGCAAGCCATTGAGATGGCAAATAACGACGCCGAACGAGCAGACCTGCTCGAAGAACAGCTTGAGAACCTCAACCGCCAGTATGCCGAGACTAACGCTACTCTCACCCAGTCCGATAAAGCTCTGTCTCTCAAGACAGCTGAGTTGGAACACGCTCTGGCTGACTGCGCAAAACTCCAAGGTCGAGTGGCAGAACTGGAGACCAAGCTGGGTGAAAAATCAGAGTCCCTCATTCGTTACCAGAACCAGCTGGAACAGGCCGAGAGTGAAAAGCGCTCCTTGAGCCAAAAATTGGCAGATACAGAGGGTGAGTTGGATTCCCAGAAAGGCAAAAATATTGAGCAGGCCGAGAAGCTTCGGGCAGCTCACGAACAAAATGCAAGCCTCAAGGAGCAGTTAGCAACATCTCATTCCCAGCTTGCTGATCTCCAGCGCGAACTTGCCGCCGCCAAAGCCCAAGGGAACGCCTCTGAAAGTGAGCGGAGCAAGTTGGAGGTGAAACTCTCAGATGCTCAGAAGGAAATCCGTACCCTGGATCAAAAATCTGGCGTCATGACAGGCCAGTTGAAGGAACGTGACAACCATTCCAAGCAGCTTGAAGCAACAATTTCCAGGCTTGAAGAGAAGCTTGCTGAGGCAAACAAGCCCCTTCACCGTGAGGAGGGCGAGCAAAAAAAGGGTGATTGATGAAGCGAAAGCCAAAATATTCGGAATCATGGCGGGAAAGAGCCGCCGACCTCCAAATCAAGATCGAAGCGGCCATCTTGCTGGCTGCCGCTTATCCGGGCGATGAGTCCTGGCTTTATCGGACGCATAACTGGGTGTGTGAGGTTGCTGAGGGCCATGCTCCGGAGTGGTGGAGTGATCTGGACTGCGAGGCTGTACTACCCAGAGAGGAAAAACGGGTTCATCTCTTTACGGAGGCACAAATGATGCGTGGCCGCAGCCACAAACTCGTGGCATTGAGCGTAACGCCATGAAGCCGTTGCCTCCAGATACACCTGAACAAGCCTTGATCACCCAATACAAGGGCAGCCTCCTTGTCGTCAGGGCTTATGCCGGAACAGGGAAAACAACGACTCTCGTCAAATATGCTCACAATAACCTGAATTCCCGCATCCTCTACATCGCCTACAACCGAGGGATCCGTGATGAGGCACGGGAAAAGTTTCCAGCCAATGTGGATTGTAAAACGTCCCACCAGTTAGCCTACGCCACCATTGGCCGCAGCTATCAGCACAAGCTCACCGGTAACCTACGGCTGACAGACATCGCTCAGGCAGTGGACACCAAGAACTGGACGATCGCCAAAGACATCTTGGATACCCTGACCTCCTTCATGTCCAGCGCTGACTTCCGCATCCTCTACACCCACTTCGCTAGGGCCGATACCGGCAAGGTTCTTACGACGAAGCAGACCCAATATATTTCCCAAGTTGTCGAGGGGGCCGAGTTCGTCTGGAGCAAGATGACCAACCCAGAAGATCCATTCCCTACTGTGCATGACTGCTACCTCAAGCAATACCAGCTGGGAATGCCAAATTTGTCTCGCCGGTACACTACCATCCTGTTTGACGAGGCCCAGGATTCCAACCCAGTGACCAGCAGCATCGTGCTGCAACAACACTGTAAAATCATTTTGGTGGGTGACCGCCACCAGCAGATCTATCGCTTTAGAGGAGCCAATAACGCCTTGGACAGCAAAGATCTTGCCGGGGCAGACCAGCTCTACCTGACACATAGTTGGCGCTTTGGTCATAACGTAGCCATCGTCGCAAATGCCCTACTGGAATTAAAAGGGGAGACACGGCCGGTTGTGGGTAGAGGGGTGAGCGATCAAGTCGTAATGTTCCTCCCACGGGACGTCGGTCACCGGACCGTTATCCATCGCACTGTGATGGGAGTGATAGAGACGGCCCTTGCCGCCACGGCCGAGGGAAAGAAGGTCTACTGGGTTGGCGGGATCGACGCATACCAGATCAACGAGCTCCAGGACATTTATTGGTACGCCATGGCAGCTCCAGACAGGGTTAGGAACAAAAAACTCTTGGACGATTTCCAAGATTACGGTGAATACCAGGAGGTGGCTAAGGCCACCAAAGATCCTGATATGTCACGGGCCATCAAAATCATCGGCTCCTACGACAATATTCCCGATCTTCTGACCCTCCTTCGCCTTAACACGGTGAAGGAGGAGTTCGGTGCTGACATTACCGTTTCAACGGCTCACCGATGCAAGGGGCTGGAATGGGACAACGTGCAACTCTACGACGACTTCCCTGATGTGCTAGACCCCGAGCTCGACACAACAACTCGGGATGATGAGATCAACCTACTCTACGTCGCTTCAACCCGCGCTATGCGGGCACTGGCTCTGAACAGTGCTGTTGAAATGGTCATACGCTATATCACTCATAAGCGGCTGGTTGAAAAGCAAATGAAGATAGCCGCAGAAGCCACCGAAGACGACCCAACTAAGTAACCAAAAAATTTCACATGTGAAATTTTTTTAAAACGCTCAATGCGCCCTTAATGGGCGCCAACACCTCTCTAGTTTCACGCCTCGCCGCCCTACCATATCAAGCATGGGAAAATACGCGCGTGAGATTATGAAACAATCACCTTTAAGCATCCTGCTTGTCACTGCACTCACACTGGGTACCTCACTCCCGGCTTGGTCACTGGACAGCCAATCCAGATTTTATGATCGCAAGGAAGAGGGCTGGTTTTGGTACAAGGAAGATCCTCCAGAGCCAGAGAAAAAACCCAAAAAACCTGAGCCTAAACCAGTAGCCGCAGCCAAACCTGTGCAGGCCCCCCCAGCAGCCCCAGCCGCAATCCCTGGGCCAGAAATGTTCTCGGCCAAATGGTTCCGTGAAAACCTGCCCAAGTACAAAGATCTGGCATGGGATAACCCGACCATTGAAAACGTCCGGACCTTTTTGTATCTCCAGCGCTTTGCTATTGACCGATCTGAACAGTTTTCGGATACGAGTGAGCTGGCTGTTGTGGGGGATCCCTTCCTGGACGAAATCTCACGACGCCCCGCAGCCACATTTGCCTCACAGCAAGTTGACCGAGATGCAGGCAATGCAAAGAACCAGCTCATCAAAAGCGTTGCGAACCGGGTAGGCATCTTTTTCTTCTACAAGTCCGATGACGAATACAGCGACCTCCAGGCCCCGCTGGTCAAGATGCTTGAGCAAGGTGAGGGGTTCTCTATCGTGCCGGTATCCATGGACGGTAAACCCCTCCCAAGTGGGTTATTCCCGGCCTACAAAATCGATGAGGGTCATGCCAAACAACTTGGCGTGATCACATTCCCAGCTATCTATCTTGCCTCACCTGATGGGCAGTTCGCTCCTATCGGGCAAGGCCCCATGTCGCTCCCTGAGATCAACCACCGAATACTGGTTGCCGCCAAGCGTAACGGTTGGGTATCCGACGACGAGTTCAACCAGACACGCCCGGTACTTAACCTAGAGAACAACATTGCTGAGCGACTGGCTTCCCAGGAGCTCGGTTCCGATCTTCAAGAGCTTTCGCAGAGCAGTAGTGACAAAGACAACTTCATCCCACCCGATCAGTTGATGCAGTACATCCGGGGCAAATTACAGGAGCAATAAATGAACATAAAGCAACACACAAGGAGGAGTACCCTCGCGCTTTGCATCGCTGCTGGTACCTTGATGATGACGGGTGGAACTGCTGAGGCTCATGGGCTCCAGAGCGAGATGGATAAGCTCTTCGGCCAAATGAGCAACACCACGCCACCAGGCGTCTATGAGAGTCAGCGCCGCGGTGTGCTGGCTGGTGGACGAATCACTGGCAAGGCGAAAATTTTTGATGAAAACATTGTTGCCTTAGCGCCGCCCTCCTGGAAAGCCGGTTGTGGTGGTGTGGATCTCTTTGGGGGCTCGCTGTCTTTCATCAATGCTGATCAGATCGTCCAGTTGCTGCGTTCAGTCGCGGCCAACGCCAAGGGGTACGCATTTCAGCTGGCCCTGGATAACGTATTTCCAGATGGTGCTAAATGGATTGAGAACTTCCAGAAGAAAGTGCAGGCGCTTAATGAACACTTGGGCAACTCGTGTCAACTCGCCCAAGGCATTGTGAACGACGCCACCAGCAGCTTCGACATGCAACACAAAACAGATGCCTCTCTCAAAGCGACTACCACAGGCTTGTTCGAAGACTTCTTCGCCTCAAACACGCAAAGCACGGGCAAAAGTCCGATGGAGGAGCTCAAAGCCAACAAGCCTGCTGAGTACAAAAAGCTGATCGGGAATATTGTCTGGAAGCAACTCAAGAGTAACAACACCAGCACATGGTTCTCCTACGGGGATAACACCTTACTTGAGTCCATCATGTCCCTGACCGGTACAGTAATCATCGGGGACCTCATCAATGATCCCAATGCGACTGGAACTGGTGCGAAAACATCACCACTGACCACACTTCCTGGGAACAAAATTTCGCTGTCAGACCTGATCTCCGGTGGCTCTGTTGAAATTTATTCCTGTGGTAGCGACACCACTGACTGCTTGACCGCGGGTACCTCTGGTAGCGGCCAGAAGATGATCGCGCTGAAAGGAATGCGCAACCAGATCACTGACATTCTGCTTGGCACAAGCTCAACGCCGGGGGTTATCTACAAATACGCAACAAACTCCGGCACTCTGACAGATCCGGAGAAGGCCTTCGTTACAAACCTACCTGGTGGGATGGGGGCGATTGTTCGCAACCTGTCTGTGTTGTCGCAAGATGGCGCGAACCTCTTCGCAACCGAATCGTCAGGCGCCATTGCATTGGCAATGATGTACGGCTTCACCGAAGAATTTTTCCGGGCGGCTAGGATCTCTTTGGCAAATAGCCAGTCCCCTTATAAGAAAGAGGCACTCGATCTCCTCGATCAGTCGCAGCAACAGATACGAAGCGAATACACCGTTCTGGCTTCTCAATATGGCGACCTATCAAGCCAAATTACGAAGTACAACAACCTTCTGGACAACATTCGCAAGCAGAAATACATGCTGGCTACCTTGTCCAACCCCCCGACAACGAACTAAGGAGCCAATGAGATGGGTACGTTCACAATCTACTCTATCGGCGACTCGGCATTTCTTGAGCAGATTCTGATTGCAGTCTCCATGATTACCGGCACGGGGGATTTCGAAAAGATGGTCTCCATTGGCCTACTGCTCGGTGTCTTGATGATCATGATCCAATCAGTCTTTCAAGGCGCGAAGGAGATCAATATCCAGCAGATATTGGTTGGCTGGCTTATATACGCCTGCTTTTTTTACCCGACCTCAACAGTAACGATTGAGGATGCCTATACAGGACAAGTCCGGGTCGTGGCGAACGTTCCTCTCGGTGTGGGCTTCACTGGAGGGGTTATTTCCAACGTCGGCTATACCATCACCAATCTTTTTGAGACCGGATATGGGGTAATCGTCCCTAACGTAACAGAAAGCCATTTTGCTGAGACACTCAAACTTTTAAATGAGGTTCGAAGACGTGCTTACGATTCAGGGGTTTTTACTGCGCTCAACGCTTCCAACGGCGGCGGCTATGTCGATGTTCGCCGCTCTTGGAACAACTACATTCGCGAGTGCACCCTGACCAAAGTTGATTTAAACCTAATGTCACTGGACGAACTGATGACTCGTTCGACTGACGCAGCACTGAGGTTCAACTCCCAGCTTTATGGCACACGCCTCTATCTATCCACTTCAAATCCAGATGGGGCAGATTACACCTGCACCGAGGGATGGGTAGCCATCAGCAATGCCACGGCCAACCTGAATAGCCCTCTTGTCGTAGAGGCCCTGAACAACTTACTTGGTATCGATCCCGCATCCGGGGATAACTCCTTCACCAAAATTTCAGACTCACTCCAGGCACTGGGAGCAACCACTACCTCCTCCTTTGATTACGTCAAAGCCGCCGTGCTTGAGCCGGTCTACTATGAGGCCGCCTCGGGTCGTTACCAGGACCTACAGGACTTTGGCTCAGCCCTGATGATCAATCAGGCGATTCAACAGAGAAATACACAGTGGGCGGCAGAGGGGACGATGTTAATGACCGTTGTTCGTCCAATGCTGACCTTCTTTGAGGGATTCATCTACGCCATCACACCGATCATTGCCTTTATCGTCGTCATGGGTAGTTTCGGGGTGCAGCTCGCCGGGAAGTATATTCAGACCATACTTTGGATCCAGCTGTGGATGCCTGTGCTCTCCATAATAAATCTGTTCGTGCACACCGCCGCGACAAACCAGATGGCGAGCCTGAGTGCTAATGGACTCAACTCCATGTACGCTCTTTCATCGAGCGGTGATGTGCTGCAAAACTGGATCGCAACAGGTGGAATGCTTGCAGCATCAACACCGATTATCTCGCTGTTCATTGTCTCCGGGAGTACCTACGCCTTCACCAGTCTGGCATCGAAGATCGGCGGTGGTGACCATGTTAACGAGAAGATGACCGCGCCAGACGTCCTCCAGCAAGGTCCATTGATGCAAGCTCAACCGGCGTTCAATCAGAACCAATTCAGCGGGGCCATTGCCAGTGGTGCCGAAGGCATGATCAGCACCTTGTCATTGGGTTCGAATATGGCCTCCGGGGTCAGCTCCGCCCAAGCAAATCAGAAACAGGCATCAGAGGCCTTCCAGAGCAACCTTACGCGTGGTTTTGCCGATGGAACAAGCCAAAATCAGACCTACTCTCGGCTCTCTAATATCGGTCGCACCATATCATCCCAAGGAACAGAGCAAAGTTCGCTTGTTGACCAGCAAGCGAAGAACTTCATGGAGAAGTTCGGGGTGGACCAGTCCCATTCCGATGCGGTTAAAGGTGCTGTAGCGATGCAGGCTTCTGGCTCTATTGATGGAGCCAAATTTGCCAGCATGATGATGCCATTTATCGGAAAAGCAGCTGGAGCCGCAACTGGAAAAAGGGGGGACAGTCCTGTTAATGTAAGAGCGGGTATAACCGGTAGTACCGAATCCTCAGCGCAAGATTCAACAAACCGGACAGCGAGTGACGTTGCTCAATTCGCACACGGCATCAGCTACTCTCAAACTGACAGTCAGGCACTTACCAACCAACTGGCCCAAGGTTTCAGTCGCTCGGGTGGAGAAAGCTTCTCGCATACCTGGGGTGATACCCTTTCACAGAATTTGTCGAAGTCAGCCTCGGAAGTGGTATCCGCCTCAAACACCTTCAACACCATGAGCCAGCTTCAAACCCAGGTGGGCTCGATGAGCAACACGGACTTCAAGACGCTTGGTGGCGCAGTCGCTCAGTCACCAACCGCCATGGGCCAGCTCAATGAATATTTCCGTAACGCTGCACCAACAGCAGTCAAAGATGAAGCTGCTTCGATAGAGCAGCGTTACCGGTCCTATGGCATGTCACCGGAGGTAGCTCAGTCCGCCGCGAGGATGACGGCCATGACCAACACCTCGAACTACGCGCCCGGTCAAGAGCTTGGCGGATTCCAAGCTGTGGTACAGGCCTACAACACAGCTACTGGGCGAGATTCTGGCTATAGCGGTGACGCATACGCAAACAGTGGCCTCAGCACCCCGAACGTTTCTGGCCTGCCGGATCAGGTGCAAGGCGCAGTAGGAGGTGGTCCGAATATTGGACCTAATTTCCGTGGCAACACAGCAGCCACGGCAGGGACGAACCCGGAATCTGAGGTTGGTCAACTTCCAAGCACCAGCCCCATTATTCAGCAAGACCATCAGGCTCGCTCTGGCTCACTCGATAACAAAGCTCAAGACACGGAGAAAAGGCTATCAGCTCCAGAGGTTCAAAAAGCTCGGGACAACATGCTGAATGCTCTCCCCCCGATGTCCCTGTCTGCGTCAGGCTGGGGAGCAATGGATAACGGTGGTGATTGGGCAAGCCGCGCAGGGAAATCACTGATCGCTGGAGGTGAAGCTGGCGGGGCTGCATTCAATCAAGTGGCAGACCAGATGCGAACAATGACGCCAGAACAACGAGATGAGTTCATCGCAACCACACAGAGGGGCGATGACGCACTGAAAGAGCAGTATGGCTGGCAAGGAGAAGCCCTTGTTGGAGCCGCGAAACTTGGTCGTGGGGTTATGGGGGCTGCGGCCACAGGCTATGATGCTGCTCAAGAGTGGATGACGGGGAAATCAGACCTATCAGAAGCAGCAAAAGGGATGAATATAGAACAGCGAGGTGCCTTCTATGCCTCTGCCCTCTCTGCGGCGACAGAAGCCGGTGTCGAAACTACCCAACAATTTATGAGGCAGTACGGGGATGAGTATAAAGAGACCATGCAATCTATCGCACAGAGCCATTATGGTTTGAACCAAACACAGGCAGCAGTATTTGGGCAATCGTTCAGTACAGATAAGGGACAAATGGATCAAGCAGTCAACAACCTGAAAATGGATTATGCCGAACGCAATCCTGATGGTTCACCCATGACTGAAAATGGGAAACCCGTCTTGTCACCGGAGAACGAGAAGTTTACGGACCAGATGGTAAGCGTCTTGCAGAATGCTTCCAGTGCCGGGGATCGCGCTGGCAGCTACCTCACACCCATCAGGGGATACAATATTACAGAGCGAGGGTTCAACTAGACACAACACTAAAAAGGGGCCCATGGGCCCCTTTTTAGTCATCCCCCAAGCCTATTCCAATTCCTTTCCCCCAACGTGCTCTCTCAGCGGCGTCAATAGAAGTAGGCCCATATACCCCATCAATCGTATCCGGCTTCGAACCTTGCAGGTTCACGCCTTCGCTTCTCGCCTTTTTGATGGCACGAACAACCGCAATCAGAACCAGGATGGCAAGGGCAACTTGCCATTGGAAATAAGCAACCCCGCCCAATAACACAAGTGAAGCCCATAGACTTTTGTGAACCAACACAAAGAACTTGGCACCCCAGACAACGAACGGGCCAAGCACAAAAGCCATTCCCCAGGGGGTATCGGCCATCATCGGAATGCCCAGCAACACAGACGCCAGTAGTAAAATGTTAACTACGTGCTTCATCAAGACCTCCCATCCTTTACCGTCTAGCTTGATTTTAACACAGGCGCATAAAATGCAACTATGCTACGCGCAAACCCTCAATCCCGGTCACCAAAAATTTCACATGTGAAATTTTTTTGAGAAATGAGGCATTACCAATACTGACAACTCATTACATTCTTGAACATGTCAATAGGATCCGATATGCTACTCCATAGGCCCTTGCTAACGCTTTGGCTCCCTCTGAAAATTGCAGAGCTCCTATTCCATAACGTACCTCCTTTCCAGTTCACTCCTCTTTGGGTGGATGAATCCAATTTTTACCCCATCATCAAGTAAATTTGCCTCACCCAAGACAACTTTGTCTCGGTAAAACATCGCATCTTCACCCATCAAGTAGAGCACTCTGTTTCGTCGTGACATATTTCGCAGTTTCAGCCACTTGATTTACGCGATTTACCACCATGAAACATCAGTACAGAGTGAGAGGCTAACACTCTCATGACATCCAAACCTTCAAATCAAATAACTAATAAGCCCATTGGCAACCCTTAGTTATTTATCGTTTTCAAATAGTTCATTATGTTGACAGTATCAATATTTAGACTTATAAATGTTGAAAATTTTGTCAGTTTATGGCGTAAGAAAAGTTCAGTATCGCGCAGCAAAAAAACTCAGTTTAGGCTAATAAAAAGATGCCGTTAGGCACATTGGGGCACGAATGGATAAATCAAACATGGGCAGCAAGATCAGCTCAGAGGTACCTCGCGACCTCGAAAAAAGACGCGAGTGGATCAAGTACAAACTCAAGATAAAAGGGCTCTCCTTGGCAGATATTGGGCGTAAGCACAATATCTCTCGCCAAGTTGTTTCGACTGCCCTGTACCGCTCCAGCCCTCGATGGGAGCATGTAATAGCCTCAGCGCTGGACATGCGACCGTTCGAGTTATGGCCGGAGCGATATGATCATCTTGGTATCCCACTCAGGGAGGTAAGTTGATGCAACGGAAAGCAGCCTCCGCGATTTTTATTATCGCATCGGCAATGTGGTCTTCATCCACACAAGCTATCAACCTGGAAGGAACCTCTTTCGACAGAGCGGCCAAACGGTACAAGCTGGATCCTCTTCTGGTTTACTCGATCGCGCTGGCTGAATCAGCATCTGGCCGTGGGGACGGAAAGGTGGGGCCGTGGCAGTGGACACTAAGAGGGCCGCACGGGCCATTTTATGGGCAAAACCAACAGGATACCCGAGCGAAATTTTTGGAGTTTCGCCGCCTTTACGGAAAAAAATTCGACGTTGGGATCATGCAGATCAATGTGCACTGGAACGGCAATCGGGTGTCTTCCTACGAGGATCTCCTTGACCAGGAAAAGAACGTCATGACTGGTGCAGAGGTGCTGTCAGAGGCTATCGAATCCTCCCCAGGAGATCTCGAACTGGGCATTGGTCGTTATCATAATTGGGACGACGAGCTGAGGGCCAGAAACTACGGCTCCCGCATACTCGCTATTTGGCGCAATCTCAGGGATCTGGAGTGACACATGGATCTGGACATTATCAGCACCCTGGATATGCGGTCCCTGACCATGGAGGCGGAGACCGCCGACGCCAACGTCTTCGAGTTCGATTACACACTCTGGAATCTAGTCTGTACGCTCTCACAGTCGCATCCTGATATGGCAGCGAGCCAATTCTCACTCAACATGAGGACGATCGATAAACTCGCATCAGCCACACCTGCGCAAATCAAGGAACTAGCGTCAGGTGTTTGCCTGTCATTCAAGCTCAAGACCTCGGAATGCAGCATCATAAAAATTCTCAGTGAAGGATATGATCCGGCCATCGCCATCAAACGCTCACTGGAAGAGTTCGATGCAGCGTATTGGCTCCTGGTGAATCGGATGGCATTAAGGGATCTTGAGATCGCAAGAGAAATATTTGGTATTTCGTATGAGCTGGCTAGTGCTGTCGCAAAGGCAACCGATAGCCAACTGCGGCAGATGGCTGCTACCACGGTCACACGGATCGGTCTGCGTTGTTCCGCATCAGTTATCGAGGAAATTCTGGAAGACAATCGGGAAGACAAAACCCACCCCCTGCTGAAAAAAATTCAACAATCTCTGGGTCAAGGAGGATGGAGATGATCACTGGTGGTTCAGGCCTAGGGCAGTTAATTACAGCTCGACATATGGTGCTCGCTGGTTACATCAATTACGTCATCACATTGGAAACTGGGCTGACGTACAAACAAATCCGCAAGCTACGACAAGAACTGAAAGGCGAGGGCTTTTCCGTAAATCAATCGAAATCGCGGGCAGTGAGAGGCGGGGCAACCTTGATACACAGCCACTCTTCTAAAATCCAGGCGTCACTCCTGATGCAGTTGTATTCAAATATCGGTGGCTCCGGCGTAGTTCGCTCCATTAATGTGGCGGCCTTAGGCAAGGCGTTTCGGATGTATCATGCCATCCGCAAGGAAATTCCTGGGCTAAGTGGCCCTCGATGGGAGGCGTTTGATATTAGCGATGCGTGGTGTCTGGCAAAAGAACTACGGACTGGGGATGCAATGATGGAGCTATGCAAGCATTGCAATTGCACCTACTTCACGTCCTTCAACCAGAGGACATGTGTCGAGTGCCCCTACTGCAAGGAACAGTCTCCATCGAGAGATAATTTGGATTCCGAATTTGATAAGGATGTCGCCTAAAAAGACATCCTGCACATCAGAAACAAAAATAAGCGCTTTAAAGCGCTTATTTTTGTTTACTTGTTTACTTGTTTACTTGTTTATTTGTTTATTTGTTTATTGGCACCCTGTATCGCTCTAACTCTGCTAAGCCAAGCCCTTTAAAAACATCCGGACGACGACCTTGACCACTCCACGGCACCCCATCTTTAATATACTTCACATTCTCTAGCTCGGACTTACTAATAATTTCATTCAAATAATCAATATCAACACCACGGGCATTCATATCGTCTATAATCTTTTCCGCCTCAGCCCTTTTTATTCGATTTTGTTCCTCCCGACTTTTTTGTTCGACTTCCAACTCCACATACACCGCCTCCAGACGGTCAATTATCTCCCTTAATTCATGTAGTGGAAGTCCTCTCATTAATATCAGGACACGACTTTTCCTTTTAAGCTCAGAAATAACAATTTCACGCCTTTCCGATGCAGACAGGATAACCCCTTCGTTCTTTTGCCCTACCTTATTCAAGCCTTTGTTTTCATCTTCATTATTTTTATTCATACCGAACTCAGCAATTTGTTTTTCAGTGACTGCCGCTGAGATATAACTCCATCATTCTCAAGCGCCACTGGTGGAACTACAGGTGGTACACCCGACCAAGATTGCTCGGGAGCAATCATTCTGCCAGAAATTTGAAGAGAATAAAGACCCAAGAGAGCAAGAGAGCGTAGCCTATCGCTACGTGCTTTATGGTGCATTTTAGAAAGCTCCGCGTGAAGCTCAGGAAATGCCTGTTCCGATATGTTCAGGTTTGAGATTTTGCCATCCCATTTATCTCCAGCCATCGCGACCTCCATCAACCCCAGAAATTAACATCGGCCATCAGCCGCAGAACCAAAATCCCTTGGCATTTGCAACGAGGGGATCACCGGCCATAACAATCCGGCTTCTTGGGAAAAGCTCCTTTGCTGCGGCCTTATAAGCCGTAGCTCCACCACCAGCAAGCAAAACAACATCTGCGTCCATGCCATCCTCCCGCATAGAAGTTCGCATCGGTGTTAACGCATTCTGAGCAACGCCAAACGACGCTTTATCCAGATACTCCCTGAGTCCAACCTTCACACCGAACAGGAGGATCTCATCCTTTCCGGAACGAATGGCTTTCTCAATTTTATCTATCCCTGGGGAGCCACCATGATCTTCTTGAATCAACAAGTTTATCGTTTTTAGCAATACAGACATGGCTTTCAGGCTGGTACCGGAAGAGTGATAACGAACCTCGCCTCCTTCAAGGGCCACCCAGTCAACAGAGAAGAAGCCAGGATCAATCACGATGGTCTTCCCCTCGTGGAGGACATCTAGGAGATCCCTATCCTTGGTCGAGTTCACAATCTCCATGTAAGCCCCGGCCGGTTGTGGAACCACAACAACCGACTTCACTGTTACGGATCGCTTCGGCGTGATTTGGTGTTCACCTTCCAATCGCTTCTTCAACGCTTCCCGACGCTCAGGCTCCATGAACTGATTCACCGGCAGGCCAGTAACAAGAACATCAATCTCCTTTTGCTCTGACAGCAACAGAGCAGCATAGAACAGCGCTTTATATGGCTTGGTCGCTGGGTAATCACCATGCAGTTCCCTGTCCCAACCTTGAAGGCGATCAGGCTCAACCCCGGCCACCCACTTCTCGTCATCAATAACAACCTGAATGCAGCTCCCTGCACCACCTGTTAACTGCTGAGGCATCAGCGCCAGAGGACCAGCGCCAACTGGTAGGACAGTAGTAGTGAGCTCTTCCCCCCGGAATCCCATCGCCATCTTCAAGTTCGAGTAACCAATATCTAAGCCCAAGATAAATTCACGTTGATCCATAACTCTCTCCGCTTCTTTGTTTAGGTGGCATTTCGGTGCTGTACCGATGAATAGCAAGGAGGATACAGTCCACCAAGACCAATCCATGCCTCTGAAACTGCCCAAAATGGGCTTTTTGGTCGCTTTTCAGTGATTTTTTTCCCACCCCCCCCCCTCTTACACCTGAGCATCTGCACCAGGTAGCACCCAGCAGTCCAATTTCCAAGGCATAGCCTGGCTTCAACACGCACTGATGGTTCGACAAAAAATGAAAATCTGGAACCAGCCTTCTATCTATCTGGAAAAAAACACAAAAAATTTCAGAGCCATCATCCAAAAGTGGAAAAATGTGTTCAGTTTTCCAGATAGATAGATGACGCTTTGACAAATTCCACATCTGCGTTAGCCTGTTGCAAAGGGTTAGCTTGTATTGGAAAATTACGAGCAGTTTTCCAGATAGATAGTTATCTGGAAAGGAATTGGCCGGGGATTGGGAGGTTTGTTTGGCGAGTTTACCTACAACTAGATGGTTGGAACTACTAGAACCATCTCTAGTCGATGAGCGTTCTGAGATCACAGCGGATGTTCTATCGGTAGAGAGGGAACGATTTGTAACAGAGGTACGAAGTCAAATTGAACGAGCTCTCGCTGTGCTCGCCGTCGAGGCACAGCAGGAAGCCGATATGTACTGGGCCTCACACAACCTAGCGCGGGAGGATGCGGGTGAAGATGAGCAAGGGCGAATCGGCACCCGTGTACGAATCATCGGAAAGGGTTCACTAAGCGCAGAGTGGTATCGAAACAGATTCGTCAGCGCAGCTCCGAATGAGAAGAAGCTCGTTTTTTCGACATACATCAAGAAGGGTAAAAACCTCAAGTACAGCATGACAAACTTCAAAAACGAGCCACAGTGGGCCCGAGATCTCATCGAGCAAGTAGAGTCCCGCTATGTGATGTTCAGGACACGGGCCGCAGCTCTTTCGAAAGTCCGTCGAGCGTTATGCGAATACGAGAGATTACTTAACAAGACACATAACGACGGGGTATGACACAATGACAGCATCTGTATCGGCAACTGAGTTGGCGAAACTGGGTAAATGCGCCTCTCTGATAAAATCTGTCAGCAAGGACTCAGTTGCGGTTAGAGCTGTACGTCCCGTGAAGCAAAGCCAAAGCTTGTCGCGACACAGCGAAAACACCCTGAGGGGTGAGCAGGCACATTTACGATATGAAATTGCGGCACAACGATTCATGAATCATGCCGCGCAGGCAAAGCACCTGTTCTATCGCGTGGCATTTTCGGCCACGGTAGCAATGGGGTTGCTGACGTTACTTGCTGCATGGACAACCAACTAAACGGCACTAGCGGGATCAAAATGACAAGAAAAGCGAGAGACAAAGCTGTCGAGAAGCTGCTAATTGAGAAAAACTCTCCGCAGATGAGTCTTTTTGAGATAATTGAGTCTCCAGGCAAAGAGAGCGAATACTCAAACACCATTGAGCTTTACGATGCGTTACCAAAGTACGTTTGGGACACCAAGCGAGAACAAGAAGATCTCTCTAACGCCGTAGTGACGAGACAATGCACCCTCCGGGGTCAGCAATTCACGGTTAAAGTCAAGCCAGCCATAATAGAGAAGGATGGGGGCCGTTCCGTCCTTATCTACGCGGGCCAAAGGGAAGAAATTGTCGAAGACGCATTGCGCAAGCTTGCTGTAAAAGGTGCAGGTCTTGTTATTGAGGGAAAAGCCTCGGTGATGTTCTCACTACACCAACTTCGACAAGAACTCGCAAAACTAGGTCACACCTACAGCTTCTATGAAATCAAAGAAGCAATCCTTGTTTGTCGCGGCGCAACACTTGAGTGCATAAGCAATGATGGTGGAACTATTTTCAGCTCAAGTTTTTTCCCGATGGTTGGACTTACCACGCTCAACGATCTGAAAAATAAAAAACAAGACGCTCGCTGTTATGTGCAATTTCATCCGCTAGTGCATGAATCAATTGTTAGTTTGACGTATCGACAGTACAACTACAAAATCGGTATGAACATACGCTCTCCGCTTGCGCGATTTATATATAAGCGAATGAGTCATTACTGGACTCAAGCATCTTTGAGCACACCTTATACGCCGTCGCTAAAAAGCTTTCTGAGCCAAAGCCCGAGGGAATTAAGTCCGAGGATGCCAGAAAATATCAGAGCAATGAAAAACGCTCTTGATGTTTTAGCTGGAGAACAAATAATTAGCGAATATGAAGCCAATCATATTAAGGACGGCCGCAAGACGCTTGATGTAAGATATGTAATCCTGCCGCATGAGAAATTCGTAAAGCAGATGATGGCGTCCAACAAACGCAGACAGCAGATTGAGCAAAAGGCACTGGATAACAAGGACATGAAAAACACCAAGGGTAAATAACCCGCACACGACATTGCACCTTATAGACAGAGCCAGCATTGCTGGCCTTGTTCTTCCGCGCCAATGATACCAGACAACCCCCTGGCAACTCCCCCTACGATAGGTAGGTTTGCTGCACGGTTTGATTGATCCACCGTTCAAACTCGTCACTCTCCACCAAACATCAACATGGGTGCTCAGGTCAGCCTGAGGTGAACTCAGACGTGTCCAGATAAGCCAAGGGGCGGGAAATGCCTCGTCATCACCACGGCGCTCCTGAGGCCGCATAGAGACTATGAGAAAAGCGTAGGCGCAATCCACCAGCAACAAGACCAAACTCTATTACCATTGACGGATAGGAACATGTCGCGGACCAGGTAAGGAGCTGTACATCATCAATCAGGAAGCCATGAGGAACCAGCGCCCTGTTTGCCGCATCGGCACAGATACTCGGCAAGCTGGTGGATCAGAAAAGGTGTCCCATACGTTTCAAGCCCGGCGATCGGGTTTACTGGGGCCCTACCCCCCCGGATATGGTTTCAAGACCGTCCACCCCGAACACAACCAACCAGGATGAGCACAATGGTAATCCCTGTCCAGTACGGCTGCACAGGGGTTGCTATGCAACTCAGTTGAGCAGTCGCTGGCCCACCCTCACGCAGGATACTGGCAACCATGAGCAGATTTCGGCATCGCCAGTTGGCGGCCGGAGTCAGGTATCGGCCACTGCCACACCAGTACATGCAACCCCCAGTCGAGAGCCAAAATCGCTCAGAGCTGTCGGCAAGATCCCCGACAGCTGCGGTGGAGTGTTGCATATGAGTCTACGCGCAGGCAAAATGCGGGCACATTCGAACTCAATAATGGATGGTTCAGGTCATGAAAAAGTTATTGGCAGTTGCGTTGGTACTTACCTCGTTCTCTGGCTTTTCTTATACCTCCCCAGAGGACGCTTTCGAGGATTCAGATTTTGTGGATGTGGTATATGTCCCATTTGTCTCGGACGAGGCAATCTATCTTACTAAAGGGTACGAGTCATTGAGGGGGACGGATGAGTACATTGAAGTGATCATGATGGTCAACAGCAAGCTGGCTGATGAATGCGGTGCAGTTGCTGAACCATCAAATTTTGCGATGAGTAACTTGATCGCAATTATGGCTGACGCGCAGAAAAACGGGAACCACGACGTGGTGAAGGCAGGGCTAGACAAGGTTACTTGTGCGATCTTCAACCAGGACAGATTGAATCAAGAACTCGATGCAAAGAAGGGGCTCCAGACGCCAAAACAGGGAGCGGGACATCAGTAGTCACCCCATAAATACCTAAACCGCCGAATGGCGGTTTTTTTGACCTATTTGAGCCGGGGAGGTCCAGAGCGTAGGGCAAGAACGGTAGGTTTGCTGCACGGTAAGAGGCCGGGGGAAAAGCGGTAGGTTTGCTGCACGGTAAGAGGCCGGGGGAAAAGCGGTAGGTTTGCTGCACGGTAAGAGGCCGGGGGAAAAGCGGTAGGTTTGCTGCACGGTAAGAGGCCGGGGGAAAAGCGGTAGGTTTGCTGCACGGTAAGAGGCCGGGGGGAAAAGCGGTAGGTTTGCTGCGCGGTAAGAGGCCGGGGGAAAAGCGGTAGGTTCGTTGCACGATAACAGCTCGAATCGACTGCCAAATGGCTTCCAACGGATTCAGACATAAATTATCAAAACCTGTCACGGTATGCTTTGCGTTCAATCGGAACAAAAAACACACATACGGAGGCGTTTGTACGGTAGGTTCATTGCACGATAAACCAGGCAGTAGGTTTGCTGCACGATAGCAACCAGGATCACGGTAGGTTTGCTGCGCGGAAGGAGGACCTTGCTTGCATCAAAGCCTCAGGCGGCTCCTTAATAACTGAATTAAGACCGAGGAATGTGGTTTCCAGGACAAAAAAGATGCGGGCTGGGACGGTAGGTTTGCTGCACGATAGGAGATCGGCAGTGCAGGCGAAGAACGGTAGGTTTACTGCACGATAGAAGGCCGACAGTAGGTTTGTTGCACGAAAACATTCAGTTGACGAAACCTGTCAAAGGTTGACCTGTCATAACAAAGCAGAATCGAACAAAAAACAGACTAAAAATGATGTGCATGAGTGCAATAGGCTGTGGATAACCATATGTCAGCTCGGTAGGTTTGTCGCACGATAGACGGTAGGTTTGTTGCACGGTTCTTTTTTTGAACGAAACGCACGGTAGGTTTGTTGCACCGATACAGAACTGCATGGCAATTTCTCGGTAGGTTCACTGCACGATAAGCATCTACACGGTAGGTTTGTTGCACGATAAGCCTGAACGTCATGGAAAAATGTGGATAGATCAACGGTCTGCTGTGCAAAACAAGTGATGAACTCGGAGGCGACGGTAGGTTTACTGCACGGATCCCGGTAGGTTCGCCGCACGGATCCAAGTAGGTTTGTTGCACGATAAGTTTTCAGAAAATCCAGGCAGTTCACTATGTTGCGTCAAAACAGAGAGGCTCTATCCTTTCTTTAACCTTGATCGATCCCTTAACCAGATCTAAAGATCTTTTATTTATTCTGTGTCAAACATATCTGTGTACAAGCAGCTATCTCACCCACTCGTAGAGCACGCCGACGACAAGGAAGAGCACAAACAGCAAGCCCAGCATCACAACGAGATGGCCGAGCTCATGTATAAACCCTTTGACCAGCGCTTTTAGGGTGATGGATCTCCCTGTGATCCTGTGAACGATCCACTGATACACAGCAAACGAGGCCAGCCCGCACATCGCCAAGACCCCCACCAGCAAGAGGGCGCTCCCCTTAACAGCTGACACGCTCAGCACACCAGACTGGATACCCCATCCAACAACCTTGCCCAAGCCAAAGCCCAACGCCAGCGCCGCGGTACCGCGCCACAGGACAATTTTCAGCGACTGACCCCAAGTGAGCTCAACCCCCATACTCCTTCTTGCCGAGAAGCGCACCAGCGCTACCGATGTCACTACACCGATAACCACCATCAGGATGACGTCCAAATTCCTCACCTCAATATCAGTCCGAACCACAGGCCTCACGTCCAAACGCACCTGGTGGCATTTCCCATCTCTGTCCCGTTGGCACCAGCACCGGCAACACGTATTGTTCCATCGACACCTGATTCAGCGCATCAACATCCGAAATCCGTATCGGTGAAACACCAGCGCTCAAGTCAAGCACATCAATCCGCTTCCTTGAGACCGTCACGCCAAAGCTTTGTTCATAACGCGCAATCGCCATCACCCGTTCAGGCCAATAGCGTCTGATCGTCGCCCACACCCGCGGGGAGTTGTATATGCACATCATACAAGACGATCGACTCCACCCAAGCCGGTAGGGTACTGGTGCGCTCACGCGATGTTTCTCCAGCACCTCCCATACCAGTTCCTCAGGCCAATGCAGTACCGGCCTCCAAGCATCAACCCTCCGTGCAGTCCTGCCGTTCCTCCTGTCACAAGCATGGGCCTCCAGCTGGTTGTACTTAGCCCTGTTGGCGCTTTCCTCTCGCCGCTCACCCGTCACGAACAGGATCTTCTTACCCCTGAATCGATCCTGATTGTTCAAGGCCCGACGGCCAACATCGATTTTCAGAGCACTTGAACACCACCTGGTTTGAAGTGAGGGGGATTGTTGGGGGAAGCGAAGCCTAGTGGACGGTGATGCTCGCTGATGGTCCCTGGGCAGCACCAGGAGCCCCTCAGGCGTCTCAACGCGATGTGGACGACTGTAGGCATTATCTTTGAGCAGCTCCGCTTCAAAACCGCCCTCAAGCCACGAGAAGAACAGGGGGACCTCAAATACCTGTGCGAGCTGTTGGCAATAGGCGCGCATAAACCCCCAGTCCATCAAAGAGCTCCCCTCCCGGCCATCGACATCGTGATGCCAGAACTCCACCTTCGAGCGGTCTACACCCATATCGAGCAACCTCAAGTAGGCAGCTATCGAATCCTTACCACCAGATAGGCAGACTATGACGTGATCGTACAAAGCCAGATCAACTTCCGGAGCCGAGTAATACGATGTACCAACGTGACGACCCTCCTTGACCGAAAGCCCCGTCAGGGCCCCTTCGAGAGATGGGATAACCACCTGATCATCAAACAGATCGCCCTGAACATTACCTCTCATAAGCAGCTCCCCTTTTTTTCTTTACCGGTCTATATTTTCATATTACAGTATTATAAATTGATACCGTAATAAATAGATAACCTTTTACTCTCACGCCATACGGCCCATACGGCATTACGGATGAGCACCAAGAAGCAATCTAAACATCGTTTTTGGATTTGCCTGGGTGACTGAGTAATGCCTGGGCGGGTTCGGACAGTGCGGCTAGGTTGTTTTTCGGTGGCTTTTGAGTGGAAAGGCAGGTGTGCTGGTTCATTGCTCAACGAGAAGGTGACGAAAGTGGAAGCCATAAAGCGATTCATCATCTGGGTGAATTACGGTCTTGAGGGATGGAGTATTTACGGCTCCAGCGACGATTGGAAAGAAGCCCTCTCTCTTCGCCTGGACGCGATAGAAGGGGGTGGCAATGACAAGGGGGATGTCTTTGTGACCGAGAGCAAACAAGAGCTGGTGGCTGAGACCGAATTGACGGAGTGGCACCGGGAACTCGAAGCAGTGCTGATGGCCATGGACGATTGCCAGTTGGAGTGCGATGGCATGACCTGGGCCGTAAGTCACCTACTGAAAGCGGCCGGGATCCCCCACGACTGCATGAGCGGTATGGTGAGGAACGAGCAGACCAAGGACGTCGTAACCCCCCACTACTGGATAGCTCTCACTGGGGGGTATGTGGTGGATCTGCGGCTCCGGATGTGGTTCGGGGACCATGATGAGATTCCCCATGGGGTCTTTCACCCTCACAGCGAACCGGGCTTCTTCTACAAGGGAGAGTTCGTCCAACAACACCAAGGAACGCGGCTATCGAAGTCGGTACTGGACATGATGACCGATGGAAAAATTTCACATGTGAAAATTCCATCGCTACAAAGCGGAGAAAGATAGAGTGGAACTGAACTACGACAGAGAAGTATCTGACGCACACTTGGCTGCTGCCGGTTGGGGAATGGACGCTTTCAATCATTCCAACCCTTTCGAAAGCCACGTCATCTACGTGCGCGATTATCGGAGCGACAACACCAGGCTGTTCACTATCAGGCAGGATGAGTTCGATGTGATCCGTGTCCCTACCCACCAGCCAATTGAGGTGATGACTTCCGTCATTGCAGCGTCGATGATAAAGCTCACTCGGGGAACGCTCAAAATCAACGAAAACTCCGGGTTGGCTCATGCGTTGGTGGGCTACGCCAAAGCCACTCAGACATACCGCCAGTGGCGTCTTGTCGCTAGTGCAAAAGAACGTCTGCACTTGATCCTCAATATCTACCCTACTCGTGGTGATGACGGGCTACTCAGGCCCATGATCCTGCGCACCCCTGAAACGGTCCTGAGCGCGACCGAAGTTCTCAAGACCTCAATTCAAATCCGGGATCAGGATAGACTGAATCACCCTGAGTGGTTCAAGACCAAAAAGCTCGGCGGCCGGAGGTAGTGATGAAGCTTGTTCTCTGGATCGTGGTCCTCATCATCGCCCCCTTCGTCATCGCGAAAGTAGACCTGTGGCGCAGGCGCGGCATTGGTGAGGCCTGGGGCTGGTGGGAAACAGAGAACATGCCTCATGAGCTGCGTACCGCGACCCTGTTCCTATCGGAGCAGGACATCGCCACTTCCCTACCGGTGCCGATGCACGGCAGGGTTGACCAGGTGTACAAGACCAAGCAGGGGGTACTGATCCCGCTTGATACCAAGTCTCGTCCGATGACTCGCGTCTACGAGTCGGACATTATCCAGCTCTCGGTTTACCGGATCATCCTGTTGCATCAATACAACGTCCCCGTCGCCAACTACGGCTACGTCAGGACAGCGACTGAAACCTCAACCGGGGAGCGAGTCCGTTACATCAAAACAAAACTGCTCAGCGAAAGGAAAGTGGTGAAGCTATGGCAGCGCTATCAGTCGATACGCTCCGGCCAGGTGACACCAGCCTGTACCTGTGGTGGTGATTTCCACTCAACATCCCGTTGAGTCTTTGGTTGTTTACTCGGGCCGATTGGCCCTTTTCCCATGGAGAGGCATATGTGGTTCAAAAACTTGAGCGTCTATCGTTTCACCCGTCCATTCGAGCTCACTGCGGAGCAGCTGGAGACCCAGCTTGAAGCCTGTGCCTTCACCCCCTGCGGTAGCCAAGACATTTCCAGGTTCGGCTGGGTTAAACCCCTTGGCAAGTTTGGTTCGATGCTGACCCACTCTGCACAAGGCCACATCCTCATCTGTGCTCGCAAGGAAGAGAAGCTCCTGCCGACAGCCTTCGTCAACGAGCTGCTGGCCGAGAAGATCGAAGAAGTGGAGCATGAGCAGGGCCGAGCCCTCAAGAAGAAGGAGAAGGCGGCTCTGAAAGAGGAACTGCTGCACACTCTGCTACCCCGTGCATTCAGCCGCACAAACCAGACTCTGGCTTGGCTGAACCCAGCAGAGAACCTGCTGGTGGTCGATAGCAGCTCAGCCAAGAAGGCAGACGATCTGCTGGCCCTGCTGCGCAAGTCCATCGGCTCCCTGCCTGTGGTTCCCGTTGCGCTAAAAAACCCTCCCGAGATCACCATGACGCAGTGGCTGAACGAGGGTAATCTCCCCGCCAGCTTCACCCTGGAAGACGAAGCTGAACTGCGGAGCGCCATGGAGGAAGGAGGAATTATCCGCTGCAAGAAACAGGACCTGATGACGGATGAGATCAAGCATCACCTGTCCAACGACAAACTGGTAACCAAGCTGGCCTTGAACTGGGGGGATACCCTGAGCTTCGTACTGGGGGACGATCTTTCCATCAAGCGGCTCAAGTTCAGCGAGGAGCTGCGCGAGCAGAACGATGATGTGAGTAATGAGGACCCCGCGGCCCGGATTGATGCTGACTTTGCCCTGGTGACTGCTGAGCTGTCCCAGTTTATCCCAGCCCTCTTTGCTGCCCTGGGGGGCGAGGAACAGACGGTATAACCGACTCGATCGTATTCAAGGAGACTTCTATGTATGACGAATTTCACCTTTTCAGCAAAATCGCCATGTTGCTGACCCTCACTGTCATCGGTATCGCTCTGTTCCAAAGCCACAGAAATCAGGCGGTTGATGTCCATTCACCACGATGGCTGGTTGTGTGCATGAGTCCGGCGACGGTCCTTACGCTCGCTCCAATCTTGTGGTCGCTGTGGATAGTGGCCTCCACCTGGTTGTATGGGGCAACAACCCCAAATGTGGTCGGGCTCTTCATGGCCGCGTTCGGTTGCTACGCATTCCGAGCCATCTTGCATAAAGGAGCGAGAGTCCACATGGCACAGTCGGAGCGGGTATTAGAGTGGTGGATAGATACAAGCGGCAACCTTCACCCGCACTTCAACCACATAAAGAGCCCCGACACGACGCATTGGATAGCACGAAAGGAGCAAGCGCTGAGCCTGCTGGCCGACCTTGAACACGCGCTCCAGGTTGGCAAACCCGTGGTGATCAACACCCCGTTTAAGCTCGATTACCTAGCAACGAGATTGGCGAAACAAGGCTGGAAGATCGAGAGACGCCCCGCCTCCCGTTGTCCCTGGATTGTGCGAGTCGTGCTCCTGATGCGACGCGGGAAATTACAGCTACCGTTACCTTCAAATGGCTGGAGGCTCAAGCTGCCTACTCGTCGCGATTGGCGAGACCTTGCCATGATGCACCATGCGGTACTCTCCCCTCCCGGCTATCCAAGCGTTGAGATCACTCCACCAGCAGCAAGACTGCTCAGGGATTAGTCACAGGTTGTCGGGGGACCTATCCCCAAAATCTGTGGATAACACATGCTCAACCAAGGCCCCGACACAGGGGCTTTTTTTTGCCTACAGAGCCGCGGAACTGTCTGCACAAAGGGAAAAAAATTTCACATGTGAAATTTTTTCGACTTGCCGAAAGAGAGGTAGACATATTTGACTGGTTGAGCCACCAAGGGTAAACTAGACATATATGACTACCAAAGGGCATTAGGATGAAAAACGGGGTAAAGCTCGATAAGAGCATGGAAGGCCAAAGGCTCTACGCAGTAGGGAGAGGCAATGCCAAGGATCGGGGCACCACTACGGATGCGCTGCACCCCATTGAGGTTGTGAGTGTGGCGAGAGTCAACGCCAAGGTTAGGTTCCTCTCGACTGGTCAGATGAAGTCGCTGACAGTTGATGGCCGGGGAGCTCACAATTTCGATTACACGTTCTACCAGTCAGAAGAGGATTTCAAGGCTGACCATTATCTTTGGAAGATCATGGATGCGCTGCGCTATCAGAGCACCCCAGTTCCCAGCGCTGTGATTATTCAGCTTGGCGAACTATTAGGGGTGGATATGGAGGCTGGACATCATGTTATTAGTGAACTGGGCGCGAACTTGGACCCGTAAGCTGAGGAAAAGAAATGACAGAACTGCAAGGAATCTATCCAAAGTCACGAGCTTATGCCCGTGAACACGGCCAAAAATGCGCCAAGGAAATTATTAAATGGCGGGAGACTGGGATCTATCGTGGGCACTTGCTCGCAGAGCTGGCGAACATACTCAAGCCGCTCGACTCAGCCCGGTCAATGCAGATGGCCGAGGATCTGGTCATAGAGGTTGCCCTGGAAAAATTGGCCGCCGACAGTAACGACACAACGAAGTAAAGGGTTGGTATGAAAGAGTTAACCGAAGATCTCCTCACCGCACTCAAGGATGCCCTCATGTGGATAGATGCGGTACCGCAGGATACCCCGTTGCCCGCCATGCCGGGGTTCGACCGAGATGAGGTGGATGCGTTGATCGACGAGTCAAAGCGACTTCTGGCTAAGCCGGTCATAGCCATCTATCGATGTGATCAATGCGCTCATCTTTACCATGCAGAAGTCCCCCATTGTCACTGCTCTCCGGATGAGATGACGATAACCGCCATGCAGGTGGTGGCGTTACGCGACCCCGTAACTGATTGAGGAGAAGTGGATGGCATTTGCTACAAAGAAGGCCGCACAGGAATGGGCACAGGATTACCTCGCTCAAGCGGACAAGCCAGGGCTCTATATTGACCCTATTCGCAGCGGAACTGTCGAGATCGTGAAGCGAGGCCGGGTCTGGAGCTTCCCCGGTGGGGATAGCTGGATCGATGATGTCGAGGTTCGCCGGGAACAAAATGCGCAAGCGGCAAGGAATGTTCCGCCAGTACAACCAAGCTGGGTTGATGCGAGTGTCAAGCCATCCCATGACGGCGATTATGAGTGCCGCATAGAGAACAATGGCCGAGAGTTCATCGCTATCCGGCGATACCGAAAAGGGCACTGGTTTGGAGGATGCAGACCCTTTGCTGATGCCGATGTAGTGCTTGCTTGGAAAATGAAGGAGCCAGACCCAGCTGGTCAGGCTGTTGAAAGCAACGACGAGACAACCATCAATTCCTAGGGGTGATGACCATGGCTAAGCGCACCACGATTTGTATAGATCGACTGATCCATGACTTCCAGCTCTGCCAACACTTCGGCTATCCCTGCCGTTTTACTGTTGGCCGCAACACCGGGTATGGACCCAGCGTGGTAGCGGCGTTGGAAAAGCGTGGATACACCCTGGTCAAGGTGCGCAAGAGTTGTTTCGAGATCACTGGCGTCCAGGGTGGGCCTGCCAAGACAAGCTGAGTTGGCCCACCAGCAGTTTGAAGGAGAGGCTGCTACTTCGCCGCCTCCGCACGATACTTCACCAATTTAGCCTCCTTCGTCATACTGGCCTTGGTCAGCAGATTGATCAGCCTCGCATTGAGCATGGCCGCCCTGATCCCCTTCAACATGGCCTCCCCTTCCTCGGTAACCATCAGAGCCAAGAAATCACGAATCTGTGCTGCATAAGTGATGGCCCACTGGTCAGGATCTTTGATCTGGGACTCTCGCGGCATCGCGGACAGAAGGTTGTAGAGACGATTCTCATTGCTGGTGCTCATGGCTCCCCAGAACTCAGCACACACCCCGGCCATAACCGCCTTATCCGGCCCATCCAAGGCTACATTGAAGAGGTTTGCCAAGCGCTCACGTCTATATCCAAGAACCGACTTCATGGTTTTCCTGCACAACGCGGTATCAAGCTCACGGAGAAGCTTGGTTCTGACCGCCACCTTCACCAGGTCGGCCCTATAGAGCTCAACAATATCGGGCATGGTGAGATAACGAGCGCGGCCGAAGTCTACCGATTTCAGGATGTGGGTGATCTCGTTGCTGAGAGTCACGGCTGATACATCGCTGAGTTCGTCAAACTTCTCCTCCTGTAACCCCTTAGGCAGTTGCGCGGAATGTTCTCCAGCATCCTCACTCTGCCCATTATGGGGCGAGTGTTTATGGGAGATCCGGTGGCGTGTCAGCTCGATCTCGACCTTTAGGCCATCGAGAATGAATAGTTTGCAGTTCTCAGGGGTAATGGTGGTGAATTGCGTATCGGTGTGTCTACGATAGGCGCACTCCAGTACCCCGCAGCCCACCAGCTCGACAAGGGCTACCTCCAGCATTTTGACGTGCCTCTTCTTGTAGTACCCGGCTTCTGTTAGGGGGTGAATACCCTCAAGAATCTCTCTCACAGACAATTTCTTGTTGATGTAGACCCAATCTTGCTTGAACTGACCATTCCCGATCGTTGTCAGCCAAAGGCTGAATATCCGGCTGATCGGATGCTCAAACCCAATGATGGTGCTCCTGTTGACTGCGATGAGACGACTTGCGGCTCTGTACATCTCGCGCATTGGCAAGTTGGGCGTGATCCGGATGATGCCGTCCCCATCCAGGCTAATAACACTGACGAGGCCAACGATCATCACCGAGCCTTTCATCCGGGAGCCATCCTTACTCTCCTTACCACTATGGACCTCTGCGTCCTCAGGTTGCCTGAACAATGTCATTTGGAAGGCATGAAGACGCTTCATGGAGTGCAGGATCTTATCGGTCCGCATGAAGTCGCTGATGTAGTTCCCAAATTCTGCTGGAGATAAAAACTCCGCTAATGGGGAGTAGAATTGCTCCGGGGTGACCTCGATATGCGACGCAGCGGCTCTCTCATACTGAGCATCAGTCATCGAACCAAGTAACTTGACTAGGCACAGGTACGTCTTGATGTCCAGGTCTGTATCCAGCACAGGCCCAGCCAACGTCATTGCCTTGTACCCATTCATGAAGCGTGGATCCACCTCATAGATGATCTTGCTGTCCAGCACCGGGCGCAAGGCGGGGTTGTTGATCAGGTTTCTGTTGAGTGTGCGAAAAATACCGGTCCCGATAACCAGCTGGGTGTGATTGTCCAAAGTCACAGGTAGAGGCCCCCTTTGTTCTGACGTGTCAAACACCCTGGTTGCACTCTCCGAAGCGGAAGAGGGTAATTCCGGCTCTGACTTACCTGCTGGAGTGAGAGGCGGTACCCGCGCTGGCTCGGCTTCGACTTCGAGTTCCGGCTCAAGCTCCGGTTCTGGTTGAGGGGGTAAAGGGTTATCACCAATCTGTGCTGATGGGGCCGAAGATGGTAATACGGGGACCAGCCTAGGACTTTGCTCGGAAGGTTCGCCCTGTGTCGTCAACGACGGTTGAGGGTCACTATCCTCCTCCTCGATCAGCCAAGAGCTATCATCAAAGAAGGCAACGAACCTTGCTACCACTTGGTCAGGATTCCGAGAGGGAGAGTCCCTGAGGAATTGGCACATGGGGAGTATTTTGGCTCGGTCCACAAGGCTGCTAAAGAAAGCGATGCTCTTCTGGTTGGCAGGCAACCCGATCTTCTGAGCCTCATATTTAGCGATTGCCGTCACAATTCGCGCTACCGCATCATCTGTCATAACACATCCCTAGCGACCTGTAAGTAAGCTGTACATAACTGCGTATAAGCTGTTGAAAAGCATAAATTAAGACCCCGTTGAGCCCCGCAAAAATGACCTATTTGGGGGTTAAAACTGGGCTGTTTGGGGGTTAAAACCACCTTGTTTGGAGGTCAAAAAACGCTGTGTGGGGGTCAAAATACCCAATATGGAGGCCAAAATATACTGTTTGGGGGTTAAATTGATGTGTTTGGGGGTTAATGTGGGCTACTTGGGGGTTAAATTTAAGATTTAATTCAATTAAAACAACCTGTTGCGAGCTCTATCTTTTATCCTTGATCCTTTATCTATGATCTTAGGATCTAAAGAGGATCTACAGAAGATCTACAGATCAGGGATCTAAATAATTAAAGGACTCAAAAATTATAAGTTGTTCTCTCAACACATTTTTCGACGCTCTCGTTTGGCTTCCATTGTGGAGAGCAAGCAAGTCCCTGGGAGGCGATATGAGGCCATCCATGCAAGCTTGCTGCGATAAGTCATTACCTATACTAAAAAAACGCCGCACAGAGCGTCACAGCGCCGCTGTGTGGCATCCTCAAGGTGGGGCGTGGTGCATCCAGCAGGTTTTGCCGGGATCCAAGCCTGCCCATGATGGATCCTCGCTATCCTGTTGTCGGTTCCCGTGAGCTTCACTCTCATCTGGCTTAACAGCCAAATTGGAACGATCCACCGCTTGATTTAACCCCCAAACACAAAAGGCCGCGTTCGCAGGGGTCATCATGACCACCAGGGCACAGCACCACCATTGATAGGCTGATGACCATCTCTTGGTTATGGCTCAACCCCTCCATGCCCCACTTGCAACACCTACCAATCCGCACGAACACGGGCCGTACTAGCAGAGCAACTGGTGGTTTATGTCGTTTACAGTATCATAAAATGATGCTATGTTTTTGCGGGGTAGCTTAACGCAATCAGGTAGCAGCGTGGTGATGCACGACCTTTTCGGCGTTGCATGAGCCGCCCTACCAGCAGGAAAAAATTTCACATGTGAAATTTTAGCGGCGTTGGTGCCCAATCCGGGCAGTTCCACGGGCTTGCATTTTTGCGAAATCCTGTAGGCTGGTTGGCATGAAAAGGAGATAGGCAGTGGCCCAGTTTAAACACAGCCGCGTCATCATGTTTGGCGCCTTAGCTCTGTCAGGAGCTTTAGCAATCAGTGGAATGAATTTCCTTGCGCTGATCTTTGGTTGGGTTGCTGTCTGGCAACTCAAATCCAGCGCGAAGACAGAAATGACCCGCGCCAGTATTCAGACGGCTAAAGGAGCATTCGAGTCGCTGAATGTGGTGATGTTCGATAAGCAATGGGTTGGCGCTACAGCGACAGTTGCGAAGGTGTTGCACCAGCGGCTGCCAACGATTGAGTCAAATGGGTCGTCAGTGGTGCGGGTCATAGCTGTAGCTCAGGGTGGAACTTGGTTCACTCTGGACCTTGCTGTCTCAAGATCCCAAAACGTAGATCTGCTTAATCTACAACCGCTCAGTGAACCCGAAGCAAAGTACATGTTGGCCTCAGACTATGAGGCATACCAAACCTTTTTCGGAAAGCCCGATGTTGCATGAGGACAAAGTAATGGAAAAGACCAATGAAGTGGGCGCCGCGGAGTTCACGGCCGAAGACAAACAAGCAATGAACCATGCTGCCTATGCCCAGTGCGTCTTCATCCTGGCCCAGGTTCTGCTTTACCCGACCCTAGGGGCAACTGGTGCCATCTTGGCTGCGTTCTGTGGAATGATGCCGTGGCTGCCCCGCTTCGTTAAACAAGCGCCGTCGGCGGCCTTTGGTATGGTGCTGGCCTCTGTCTGCCTGGCTCCACTTTATGCCAAGGTCTGCACCTTCATCGTAACTGCCGTCCAGGGCAGCTGATTCACCTGGCCCGGACGCCGGTTTCATGAACGGGAGTGCGGTAATCCCAGAAAGGAGGTTTTGGCCTCCTTTCTTTTTGAATGGAAAGTCCTTCCTCACCCCCTCTAGTAGAACTCAGCGTCCTGACTATTTTCCCATCAGGAGTGGTTTGACATGACCGTACTAAGCAACAAGAAGATCCAGATAGGTGTTGTCGCAGCAGTTGTACTGGGGGCCCTCGGCACCGGTATTGGGGTATACCAGTCAGTGAAGGTGGACCAACTGACGAATGACCTCTACAAGGTGAACGACACTCTCAGCAAAATGAATGCCACCACCGCCAATTCGGTCACGTTCAAGAACCTCGCTGAGTTTGATTCGTCGGTGGCTGCCAGCATCAACAAGCTGGTAGATAAGCAGCAGAAGGACAACATAAGCCAGAAGTACGCCCAGTTTGACGCGGCGGCCGAAAAAGTCGGCGATGGTAAGCACATCTACGGGGATCTCAATGCCCGCTTCACCCTGGTCGAGTTCTCCGACATCGAATGCCCCTATTGCAAGAGATTCCATGACACGCCAAAGCAGCTCGTTGATGCCAGCAAGGGAAATGTGAACTGGCAGTGGAAGCATATGCCGCTCGACTTCCATAACCCGGCAGCACTCAAGGAAGCTGTGGCCGCTGAGTGCATTTCAGAACAAAAGGGTAACCGCGGGTTCTGGGTTTTCATCAATGACATGTTCGAGCACACCCAAGGTAATGGGGCGGGCGTAAGAGATCTGGCGGCGGTAGTGACTGGTGTTGGGGCTGAGCTGGAGGCGTTCCGAGAATGTCTGGCCGCTGGGAAGATGGATGAGAAGGTTCAGGAAAACATCCAGCAAGCGAAGAGTCTCGGGATCAACGGCACACCGGCCACCTTTGTCGTAGACAACAAGACCGGTAAGAGCCAACTCCTGGGGGGCGCTCAACCACCTGAGGCGATCATGGCCGCAATGAGGAAAATGGTTGTTGAAGACCAGGAAGAGAGCTCTGCCAAGCAATAAAAATTTCACATGTGAAGTTGGGTCGGCGTCGGCTGCGACTTCTTCGCAGAGCGACCGGGAGGGGAGATGCTCATCGTAACTACAACAGGTCAATTACAGGTCGCAGAACTGATCAGCGAAGACGCTGCCTCATGGGTACTGAGGCTTTACGGCCAGCAGACGCAAGTGACGGTAGCGAAGAGTGATCCAACAACACGAGCCTTTGTGAACATGGGAGACGCGCTTCGTTGGGCGGGTACCACAGATGACGTCGCTAAGCTGTTCGACATTGTAGGAGAGGAAGATGGAAATCCGTGATCAAATGAGAATGTTGCTGGAGGCATTGGGAAAACTTGATGCCATCGGTCGTGACCAACTCATCGAGCAAAGTGATCTAATCCGAGCAATCAGCAAAAAATGCCAGAGCTCAGGCCTGTACCTGGATTTTGAGCCAAGAATCAGCCGAGTCGCTCAGAAAATTGAAGCTGACAACAAGGCCGATGATCGACTGATGTATGCCTGGAACTGGTGCATGACACTGATAGTCAGCGCACCATCGGAATTCCTCAGTGAGGGGGCTGCCATGCTCACCATGCCATTGGTCGCCAAGTATCTACCTGAGCCTACGGTGCCGGAAATGCCTGAGGCAATAATCATAAATCTCGATCTGGACTACCGAGCCCCTGAGGGAAATAAAACACTGCGTCAGCTTGTCAGCGAGCGGAGGGCATGGCCTAGTGGCGCTACTTGCGCAACCCAGGATGCCGAAGGGGAAATCTTGTATTGGGATGCAGAGGTTGAGCATGTGAAAGCTACCGCGGGGGAGAGTCGTCGGGTGGAGTTCAGGTACCAGTTCGATGCCTGGTTCGCGGACATAGACAACCCACTCCTTGCTACTGACTGGGCTACTGCCGTCATCACCCCCGAAGAGCTGGATGATGAATACCAGCTTGACCCTGAGTGGATCTTCTCAAAATCGTTGGCATGATTTACCGGCCAAGTTACTTGGCTGGTGGCCGCTGAAAATTTCACATGTGAAATTTATTTTGCCTATGAAGGCACATTTTATCAGGGAGAGGTTCCTTCAATGACAGTCGATGTGCAATCAGTCCAGAAATTTGGCAGGGCAATCATTCTGCTCGCTCTTGGCATGACATCGCCCTTCCTGTCGGCCGAGACCTTCACGGGCCAGGTCGTCGGTGTTTCTGATGGGGATACGGTCAAAGTCCTGACAGAACAAACCTGCAATTCCGGGGAAGAATGCAGAAGTGGTAAAGTACAGTACCGGATTCGGTTGGCCGAGATCGATGCTCCCGAGAAGAAGCAGCCATTTGGCTCAAAGGCCAAGGCTGCACTGTCGGAGCTGGTGGCAGGGCAGAGGATCACAGTTGAGCAAGTGGACAAAGACCGCTATGGCCGCCTAGTCGCCAATCTCTATGCTGATGGCAAATGGATAAACGCCGAGATGGTCCGCTCGGGGGATGCCTGGGTGTATCGCCAGTACGCCAAAACCCCCGGACTATTCAAACTCGAAGAAGAGGCAAGGGAAGGGAAACGCGGCCTCTGGGCACTGCCTGAACCGGAGAGGACCCCTCCCTGGGAATGGCGCAAGGCGCACTAACCACAACCCCTTCCGTGATCAGGAAGGGGGAATCACAACCATGAAACACTAGGAAGACGGATGAACAAAAGTGACTTGATAATGGCGGTAGCTGAGTCCGCTGACATCACTAAGGCTAAGGCCGAGGCTGCGGTCAACGCTTTGATGGCTACTATCACCACCGAACTCAAAGAAGGTGGTTCTGTAGCCCTCACCGGCTTCGGAACCTTCCAGGTAAGAGCCAGAGCCGCCCGTACTGGGCGCAATCCGCAAACCGGCGAGACAATTGAGGTAGCCGCAGCAAATATCCCTGCCTTCAAGGCGGGAAAATCACTGAAAGATGCGGTGAACTGATCTCTTATTCATGTGGCACATGAATAAGGTTGGTATTTACATCGGGCTCTCATCGTGGGAGCCTTATTCATGTGTCACATGAATAAGGTGAGGATATGAGGCTATCGGCAACGCAAAAGGACGTGTTGTACATCCTGTTTCACGATACGAACTTTCGCACATCATGCCATACCTTGGTCACCAATGGTCTGTTGAGTAAGTACAGATCGTCATCGCTGTTGCTGGCCTTCACACTGACTGCCGACGGGCGAGAAAAGGCCAAAAACATTTATCAGACCAGGGCCGAAGAGACAAGTTAGCGTTCTGAAAACCCGCGGCTTACCAAAAAACTGAGCCGACACGTTCCCCGGTGTGTATGTCATGGCCATTAGAAACAAGACGGATCGAGCTCTTTTTCCTGACTACATTACCATCCGCCTGGTCCTTCGGTGCGGCGAGCAAGCCATAGAACAGCCCGCCCACAAGGGCTCCCTGCCAAGCGAATAAAGCCACCAGCCCCCAGAAAGCCAAACCTACCCAGTAATTCTTGTGGAGCAGATCCAGCGCGGGTTTTACCCAGTAAACAACTGCAATCGCGATCACCGCGTAACCCCAATCCGTCGCTTGCAGCATAGCGGTACCAAGAACAACTACGGCCATCAGGAAAATATTGATTAAGTCTTTCATGGTCTATCTCCCCACAAGTTATGTACCCACTTTATCACAGGCTCAAATAATGCAACTGTAAATAGGGCGAAAAATGAGCTGCTCTTGGTGTTTTTTTGCCTGTTAAAATGTGGGCGGATAGCTGATGAAACGTTGCCAGTAACAACTAAATCAAAGGGTTTAGATTGTGTAATGGAATCCTGTGCTGGGTGTTTACTGAATCATTATATGATGCTATCGTTGGCTATGGTTTTTGATTGGCTCTCATCACCTTATGGATAGGTAACAGAGCAAAAATTTCACATGTGAAATTTTTTAGAGGGACGAATGGAAGAGTGCATACGGGCATATTTGGTTAGCGACCGAGCCTACCAAGACAAGATTGCTGCTCTCGCTGGCGAGGTTGAACAGAAAGGGGCGGCCTATACCGCCCTGTGTCAGCGCATTGAACAGTCTGGCTTCTGGATGCGGCTGAAAACCTATCTTCGCCACCGTCAGGAGATGGCCTCCATCCGCACAGCCTTGGAAGGGTTTAACCGCAGCTTGCACCACCAGCAGAATGGCAGGGAGCAGTTGAAAACAGACCTGCTCTCACTGGTCGTCCAGAAAGCGGTGAACGAACACCCCATGGCCGGGGATCTGGTTCACGTCCAGGCTCAGCTCGACGCGGCAACCCGGTTGGAAAAGAGCCACCAGCATCTGGCTGACCTTGGGGAAAGGGCTTTGCGTGATATTGGCCGTGCATCCTCCAGTGTTTCATCTGCACAAACCATGGAGACGCTGGATCTCTTCACCAAGGACAAGGGCATCTCTATGTTGTCCTCCATGTCAAATAACTCGGCCAACGGTGATATTGACCAAGCCAAGCGATCTGTCAGGCGTTTTGTCGATGCCATTGGTGAGCACCGTGGCTTGGCGAGTTCGCTACACCACTCAATGACAGCAGAGCTGCTCGACCTTGGTATGGATCTCTCTGGCCTGAACGATGGGTTTGATATTGGGAGTGCTCTCTCGCTCGTCCACCTAACGTCGGCAAGCTCTTCCCTCGAAAGCGTGGAATACCAGTTGAAGGAGATCGTTCCCGCACTCAATCAAGCGGCCTCTGGTTCCGCAGCTGAATGCCGCCACATCAGCCAGCGGTTTTTGGACATGAAGCGACAAGCTTGTCAGCCTACATACGAAATGCTTGTCGGCAGGGGGGTCAATATCTCGCAGAAGCAATATCAGTCGGCTGTGATGGCCTGTCGCATTCAGAACTGAATTGAACGACGTCATCCATGGTGAGGGCGTGAATTTTTCGATGCAATAAGTAAGGAATAGTGATGAAGGACAATGCGCAGCAATTTGAAAAGCTTGAGATCCCAATCAAGCTCTCCTTCCCGGTGATCAACGTCAACACCTTCGAACTTGGGCGAGCTGAAAGTGTCTTTGCAGAGATTGCGAAGAAGGTTGGTAAGCTCTTTGTCGTGATGCCATTCAAAAAGTTGCCAGACCCAGTGAGCTTGAAGGCATTTGCAGAGGAGGCAAAGAAAGATCAGAAAAAGGGCGTTGTGGTGTTTGATACCTACTTTTTCGACCGCCAGCGGGCGAACCCGGAGACAATGCCCGCCCTGAAAGCCTCCTTGACCCTCCTTGAAAACGAGGGGATCAACTACATCATCGCGGGAAAGGATCTGCTCAGTGAAGAGTTCGTGTATCACCTCGATCTCCCGGCTATGAGCAATGCGGACATCCTGGAGCTGCTTCGCACCTGCGAGCAAAACGTTCAGGAGGACGGTGTGTTTGATGAGAAGGAGCGTTCTGTCATCGCTAACCATGCGCTGGGCCTGTCCCACACCCAGATGAAGAACGTGTTCACCTACTCCGCCTACCTGAAATACAAGAATGAGGAGTATCTCGGGGAGATCCGCAAAGAGAAGGCCCATATCTTGCGCGATGTCGGCCTTGATGTGCTGGAAGCCATCGACATCGCCAACGTCGGTGGGTTGGAGAACCTCAAGGAGTTCCTCCAGATCCGCAAAGCAGGTTGGGACAAGAGCTTGCCGGTGAAAGGTGTTCTTCTGGCGGGTGTTCCTGGTGGTGGTAAATCGCTGGTCGCCAAGGCAGCGGCCGGAGTGTTGGGGACTACCCTGGTCCGTCTGGATATGGGCCGATTCTACAGCAAGTACCTGGGGGAGACTGAGCGCCAGTTCTCCCGCGCCCTGCAAACCATCGAACAGATCTCGCCGGTTGTCGTACTGATAGACGAAATGGAAAAGTTCTTTGGGAACACTGACGGCGAGCACGAAGTCTCCAAGCGCTTGCTCGGTACATTCCTCTACTGGTTGCAAGAGCGGAAGAGCAAGATTTTCATCGTTGCCACAGCCAACCGGGTTCAGTCACTGCCTCCCGAGTTGATGCGAGCAGGCCGTTGGGATCGGGCCTTCTTCATCGACCTGCCCACAGATGTGGAGCGCGAGAAGATCTTCGAAATTCATATCACCAAGCAGAAGGCAAACGTCAGCGACTTCAACATGCCCCTGCTGTTGCGTGAGTCTGCGGGATATACCGGCGCTGAAATCGAGCAGGCTGTCATTGATGCCCTGTACCTGGCGAACGCCAAGGGGGTGGATCTCGATAACGAAACGCTGGTGGATGCGGTGACTCACATTACGCCGACGAGTGAGACCCGTAGAGAAGACATCAACCAGATCCGCCTCCTCCGCGATCAGGGCTTCTACCCGGCCAACAGGGTGGAGGAAGAGCAGGGGGGGACTGGCAGGAAGCTCGCTATCGCGGAATAGCCAATGGCCTAAGCCAGTAGACCTATCGTGAAGGAACATTTTCAGGAGTTGTTAGATGAGCCATATCGTGAAAGGAAAAGTGTCGGTTGCCTACAGAAGCAAGGAGCTTCTGCTCAAGGCGCTGGAGGGGGTTGGTGTCGTCGTTGAAAACGAAAAATTGTACCGAGTTGGTGCAGGGTACACCTCCGAGCGGTACCCACTGGTGTTGATCGACAAAAACAACAAGGAACACCGCATTGGCTACAAGGAAACCAATGGGATTTGGGAGCAATACCAGGAGGATTATGGCTCACATGGGCGCTGGACCAAGCAAGCAAGCAGCGCCATCCAGGATCGCTATCTCGCTTTCCACTACGAACAGCAGCTGCTCGAAGAGGGGTTTAACGTCACGGTGAAACAGCACAATGACGGGACCTTGGAACTGGAGGCGGAGGAAGTCTCATGGTAGAGGAGAGAAAAGTCGATCAAACACAGCGCTACAGGCAGGAAGTTGCGATGCACGATGTGAGGATTCTTGGCTATGGGTTGCTAAAGCAAGAGAAGGGCTTTAGCAGTGAGGAAATAGCAAGAATGAACGATGAGGTGACAAAGTGAAAAAGGTGAACATCAAGATCAAGGGCGGCCAGATCGCCGCTGACTTTACCGGTTTCCAGGGGAAGGCCTGTGAGGCGCTGGAGCAAAAGATCCGCCCAGATGTGCTCGACATTGAAGAGAAAGAGTTCAAGCCGGAATACCACTTTAGTGCTGGTCTCACCGAGCAAGAAACGGAGAACAACAAATGGTAGTGAAGGGGGGAAGGGTTTCCTTCCTGCTTCTGCTCGCCAGTCTCATGATGGCTTCCTCAGCATCCCTTGCCAGTGATTTTGTGACTGGCCTTGTAGTTGGGCAAGCACTCTCGAACAATAACGGCAGCACGAAGCAGGGGGATGACGCCCAGGGAGATAAGGAGTTTGTTGATTTCAATGCCGCACAAGAAGTGACTGGCAAAGAGGTCTGGTTTCAAAGCAAACAATGGCGCAGAGAGGAGTGGCCTGACGGGCAAAGCCGGTACTTTATCTGCCCAGGTAACGGGGAGTTCCGCAGCTACTCGGGGCGCTATCGTTGCCGGGTTGCAGACACGGGGTTTTCGGGCTTGATGGGGGGAATGAAGGACGCGAAGGAGCTCCCATTGGCGGAAGCTCTCGCAGTCAAGGAAGGAAAGCCTATCATTCTGGAATCCCTAAAGGTCGAATCAAGGCAGCTGGCAGTCAAATACTTCATTGTTCCGGTAAAACAAACTCCGGTAAAAATTGAAGCCACGGGGGGGAGTGTTCAGCTTGCCCATAACCTGGAGCAGGGCAGTGCAGGGCAGGCAACCACCAGCGATCCAGTTGAGGTGGAGAAGAAACCTCAGGGGCTGAATAGCCAAAACGTCACATCTGCCCCGGATTTTTTCTTGCAATGGATAGATAGTCCCGCAATGAAGATCATTATCCTGGTGTTCACTGTCGCGGGGGTGGGTTATGGCATTCTCCGTGGCAACTTCGCAGCGGCGTTGTGTTTCATTCCCCTAGCCATTTTTCCATCGGTCGCGAAGATGCTCTTCTTCACTGGGGGGGATACTGAAACACCAGCGATACCAGATAGCAGTAGCGGGGAGGGTACTCCGATATTCTTGGCCGGTATCATAGTGGCTTGTGGCATTGTCTTCTTTGTCTATCGCTACTATGCCGAGCGTGTTGCCGATGAGCGGATTGAGGCGCTGCTGAGGCTGAACAGAGCTGCGGCTCAAAGTAGCACCCCTGTGAGCCGGAACAACGAACCTCCCACCATAGACACCCTTCGCGAACGCCAGCATCAGGGCAATACGAGCGAGCCCGTTGTCGTCAGTTCGTCGGCCGCAACACCTAGGGCCACGAGGGTCGAACCCGAGGATGTGCAGCCAGGCAAGCGCAAGATTATTTTGGATTAATGGAGGGCAGGGATGAGCAAGAAGCGAATTGTGATTAAGGGGGGCGAAGTGTGCGGCTTTGTCGATGAAGTTTCCTTCCAGGGGCTGGATGTTCAGGCGTTCAGCCAACAGCGAGTATCGCGCATTGTGCCCACCTCGTTCCTCCTCATGGCCGCGTTCCTGGTCATCCGTAAGCTCTGTTCTGACAAGTCGAAACTGGCTGCATGGACGCGGCGCTGGGGTTGCGATTGGAAGGTACTCATTGACGGCGAAACCTATGGGCCCTTCCAGTGTAGGGCCGTGGCGATCGCGTTTGAGAAGGAGGAGATCTATCGACAGGGCAAACTCTTCCATGCCAAGTGAGGCTCCATGTTAATGATTCCTGATGTCGAGGAAATCACAACGTCTATACACGATTTTCTCTATTGCCTATCCGGCCTGATGTTAATTACAGGGGGCTTACTCGGCATTCTCAAGAGAGAGCCTTGGACGATAGTCATAGGATTCATCCCCTTAGTCATCGTCCTGATTGTTCTAAACGGTTTGATAATCGCAGCTCTGGCGATCGTCTTGGTGCTGATGATTATTGCCTATTTGGTATTGGTAGGGGGGTTGGAAGATCAACGCAATGATCCCCCCACCATAGACGCCCTGCGTGAGCGACAGCTGTATGGCAATACGAACGAGCCGGTCATCGTCAGTTCTTCGGCAGCCGCAACGCCTAAGGTTCTGGATGACGTAGCCGGTGATGTGCAGCCAGGTAAGCGCAAAGTTATTTTGGATTAGCGGGTACGTGGTCAATGAAGCAAAAAGAAATGGATCGAACAGACTGGCTTATCAAATTTCGGCGGGCCAAATGCAATGAAACCCTCGATGTGATGCGTGATGCAGCGCTTCGCGAGCTGACAAATATTAGGGAAGTAGCCAATATGCTCTTTGCACATGAGAAGAGAGAGGATGAAATAGAGATAGGGCTGTATTGTCGGAAAAGATAAGGCTTCTAGCCTCTCGTTTTGATGATGTTCCAGATGTGGTGATAGTTAAGAGCCGGTACTGTAGAGTGCCGGTTTTTTTTGCCCGGCAAAAGTTTACAGCATCATAAAATGATGCTATAAAATGGATAAATCAAAAGGAGAACCAACAATGGCTGCAATCAATTCCCTCAAGGCGTTTGCCAGGGCAAGCAAGGACGAAGTTGAGTCGGACATATCCCGAAGCGACCTTTACATGATCAACCCGATGCGAATCCGGGAAGAAGAAGGGTTTAACCCCCGTGGAGCTTTCTGCGAAGGGAACTACTATGAACGGCCGGAAGTGAAGGCCCGTATCCGTATGTTCGCAGAAGCTTACAAGCGGGGTGACCACGTTGACCCGATCGTCGTAAAAGTCATCGACGGCGAGATCTTTGTTCGTGAGGGGCATCGCCGCCGGCTTGGCCTGCATCTCGCCATCTCGGAAGGGGCTGACATCAAGCGAACTCCGGTCTTTGAGCATAAAGGCGATGAAGCTGCGCAAGCTATGTTGGCCGTCACCAGCAACTCCAGTGAGCCGTTGACCCGGCTGGAGCGGGCCGTGATCTTTGCGCGTCTGTCGAGCTGGGGTTGGAGCGATCAGAAAATCGCGACTCATGAAGGCAATCTTCACGCAGAGAGCGTTCGCCAGGACCGTGCTCTGTTGAATATGCCCATTGAGCTGAAACGCATGGTGCAGGAGGGGATTGTCGCAGCCACTTATGCCCAAGAGCTCTTCAATGAGCATGGAACAAAAGCGGTCGAGATCTTGAAAAATGCTCAAGCGGAGCAGTCCTCAGAGAACGCGGGAAAACCCGACGCGGCACCAAAAAAGCTGACCAAGAAGTCAGTGGAAAAGGGACCGAGACTGGGCAAAAAGGTTGTGGAGGCGATGCACCGCGGAGTGAGCTCTATCACCAACCGCCTGGATAGCATCCAAGCCAACGCTGATGGAAAAACCTTCACCATGACACTCAGCTTGGCAGAGGTAGAGGAATTGCAAGCGCTGAAAGCCAAACTGGCTGCTCTGGAGCCGAAAGGTGACAAAACCGATGAGAATCAGCAAGAGCTGGATCTCGTTGGCAATCAGTAGTGGTATCCGGTGTTTCCCTCTCCGGGAGAGCGGGGTCTTGCTTGTCGCAGCCCCGCTCATGCCAGTGCTTCATTCCGATTAGGCAACACTTATCCCCCGACCAGGCTGCCTCGATGTCAGCCCTCCACCTGCAAGGGTGCAAACATGGACCGTTGCGATAATAAAGCCGCGTTACTGAAACGCCTGCGCCGTAGGCACCAGGTAGTTTGCTCCGTCATCGCAATCCTGCTCGTCAGCCTCGGTGTCGCCGGGGTTGCGGCACAGTTTGGCTTTTTGCTTATGAGCCCGCTGTTTATCATTGCCATTTGCGTTCTGATCGATGCGTTCCTGCCACGAGTAAGTTGGTTCTTCTGTGTGCGGGATGTACGGGACATTCTGGGATGGCGAAAGCGGTAATCGGGCTCAGCCCATTCGTTTAGTAGGAAGGTTCAGTTTGAAGCTCATATTATCAATGATAAAGGCCGCGTTCTGGCTGGTGGTACTCGGTATCGCCGTTGTCGGTACCATCGATCGCCTGTACTGGGTGAACAGCAACAGCGAGGGTCTGAGCGGGGCTATGTCGTCAAGCCTGCTGGAAGAGAAGTTTGGCATAACGCTTGATGAGATGTGCAGCCACGACAAACCTCAGCACGTCGATTTTAAAGTCCTACCCGACCATACCCTCCAGTTGCGATGTTCTTGGTTTGAAGGCGGTGGACTGACCCTGTGGCCGTTCTACTCCGCGATCAGCGTGAGTAAGCCTGAGGTGGTTGAGGCATTTACCCGGCTGTTCACTGGTCCGGATCTGGAATAACGCGATGGGGGCTGTAGTGAACTATCAACTTGACCTGTTTCATGTGCAGGAAGCCTACGCCAAGGCTGACAGGCCTCTCTCCAACACCGAACTCTATGACTCGGTAGCCGAGCTGGCGGGCATCCCCAGGGGGGCGCTGGAGGAGAAAAGCGAGATCGGTGAGGGGAGGGCCAAGCACAGCAAGCTGAAGCGGCAAATCCGCTGGTATCAGCAGACGCTCAAAACCATGAATCTGCTTCATCGGGTCGAAGGAGAACGCGGGATCTGGGCGCTTGCCAACAAGACCAAAAAAGGCCTCCATGAGGTCTTGGGTGGTGTCAGGCTGGTGGCCTACTCCACGAAACTTGGGCTGGCGGTCTGGTCTGATAACCGGAGCTTTTTCACTGATTTCAATGAACCGATCCACCTGTGCGTGACCTCGCCACCGTATCCACTGCGGGTCACCCGAGGCTATGGCAATGTACAGGAGATGCAGTGGGTCGATTTCATCACCCAGACACTCGAACCTATCGTGAAGAACTTGGTTCCCGGTGGCAGTGTCGTGCTCAATGTGAGCAACGATATTTTCGAGTCAAAACTCCCCTCGCGCTCGATGTACCTGGAGCGCATGGTGCTGGCACTGCACGACCGACTGGGGCTGTCGCTGATGGACCGGTGGCCCTGGATCAACACCTCCAAGCCGCCGACGCCGACACAATGGGCTTGTGTCAATCGGGTTCAGCTCTGTTCGGGGTGGGAGCCGGTGTACTGGTTCACCAATGATCCCAGTTGCGTCCGCTCGGATAATCGCCGGGTCCTGCTTCCTCATACCGACGCCCACCAGCGCCTGATGGATGCGGGAGGAGATCGCCGTGTGGTGAGCTACGGCGATGGTGCCTACCGGCTACGGGGTAATGCTTTCGGAAAACAGACAGAGGGGCGTATCCCCAAAAACGTGATCCAGCGGGGCCATCGCTGTGCTGACACGATGGCGATCCGAAAGGCAGCCAAGGAACTGGGGTTGCCGCCCCACCCAGCAATGTTCCCAACAGACATACCTGAAATTGCAATCCGGTTCCTCACTGAGGAGGGTGATCTCGTGGTTGATCCTTTCTGCGGCTCCAACAAGAGCGGCCTGGCGGCAGAGCGCAATGACCGGCGCTGGGCAGCCTGTGACAACATCCTTGAGTACATCAGGCAACAAGCCGAGATGTTCACCGGTTTTGACGGATTTTGGATGAACCCTGCCATTGCAATGGTGGGCAATGGGGGATCCTGTAATTGAGTGAAGCGAACGAGAGCGTCATGGAACAACAAATTGCGGCGGCACAGCCAAAACTCAAGGCGAGGTACACCCTAGCCATATCTGCTATCGCTCATGGTTCGCAGCAAGTCGAGATTCGCCGCGAGGGCTTCCTTGTTTGGCGGGGGTGGGAATTTGAGCACGGGTTTGAGTCTGATTTTTCCCGAGAGCTATCGATGGCGACAGTCGCCGATGCGGTTCCCAATGAAGCGTTCACGGCCTGCGGCCAAGTGGTCAGGATTTTTGAGGCCGACGGGAGTCCCCAGGAGGGACCAGTCGAGCGAGTGACATGCAAGCACTGCCTGCGGTTGCTGAGTAGGGCATAGCGGGGTTACAGATGGCAAAGCGTTACGCAATAAGAGCCCCAAGGGGGATTTTCGCTTCTTCACCACCGACCCAGAGGTATCCAAGAAGCGCTTCATGGACACCAAGCCTTTCGGGGAGGAGTAGCGTCTCTATCGGTCTCTTGGGTATGCACCGCAGATTAGATTTGTACTGACAGCGCAAATTCTTACAAATAACGGCCTCAAGGGCCGTTTTTGCTTCCTGAATGTGTTTACAGCACCATAATAAGAGATTGCAGCATCATTTTATGAGCGTTAGAATATTTCACATGTGAAAGTTTGGGGGGTGATTTGGATCACCTGGAGAAAACAACATAGGGGACGGTATGGCAAAAGTCATCAGCTTCGCCAACCAGAAAGGCGGGGTGGGTAAGAGCACCATATGTATCCAGCAAGCCTTTTATCTGTCGATGAAAAAGAAGAAGAAAGTGCTGGTAGTGGACATGGATGGTCAGGGCAACACGTCCTCTCGGCTGGCTGCCAAGCGTGAGCTTGGCGATGGCGAGTTCGAGCCAGTTTTCTCGGGCACAAAGACAGCAGAGTTGTTTGCCCATGAGATCTCGCACATCGAAGTTATGCACTGCCCATGCGGTGCAGATCTCATTCACACGCCAAAGAATGACCCGGACCTGTTTGAGATGGAGGCGGTGCCTCTTGATCAAGCAATGAACCCGGCCCGTCACTTGGCAGCGTTGTTTGAGCAATATGACTATGTGCTGATAGATTGCGCACCGAGCCTCGGCAGAAAGCTTGTGGCCGCACTGGTGATGTCTACCCATGTAGCATGTCCGGTAAAGCTGTCAGGATTTGCTGTAGACGGCGTAGAAGGCCTTCTCAACACCATCATCGGTGTGAGGGCTGAGTACAACCCGGAGCTGGAGATCCTGGGGATTTTAATTAACGATATGGATCGCTCAGTCAACCATGACAAATCCCTAAAGGCACTTCAAAAAGAAGTGCCGGAGCTCCTGTTCCGGAACAAGATTATGCACCGTCCGCCTCTGGATACCGCGACCACCGATGGCGTTCCTGTGTGGGAATTGCAGTACGGCCATGTTGCAGCGAAAGAGGTGCAAGCTGTGTTGGAAGAAATGATAGAGAAGGTGGGTTAACGATGGCTCTTGGTAACCTCAAAGGTCTTTCCGAGCTCGCTAATGTCGCGAAGGGAAAGACAGGCAAGCAGGTATTAAGTGTGCCTGTTGAAGATGTGGTTTCGAAGGCGCAGGTTCGTAAGCGCTTTCGGAACATTGAAGAACTGGCGGCAACTCTCGTTACAGAGGGCCAGCAATCACCGATCATTGTGTCCCCCAAGGGTGAGGATGGTAAATACGTCATCCAGAAGGGAGAGCGCCGTTGGAGGGCCTGTAAACATGCAGACATTCCAGCTATCGACATCATTGTCAATGATAAGGACCAAGGCGAGCTGGATGAGACCGCAGGGGAGCTGATAGAGAACATCCAGCGTGACGATCTTACCCCGTTGGAAATAGCAGAAGCGCTGGAAAAATTCGTCAAAGCGGACTGGAAGAAAAAAGACATAGCTCTACGTCTGGGCGTGAACAATTCGTTCGTCTCGTCGCATTTGTCATTGTTGAAGATGCCTGACTGTGTGCGTGAGCTCTATGACGGCGACATCTCTTCTGACACTGAAACCCTGAACAACCTGCGTCTACTGTTCGAACTCAATGCTGAGCGCTGCCGAGCCATCTGTGCTGTTGCTATAACTGATGGGATCACTCGTAAGCAGAGTCGTGAGCTACTGAATGACGCTAAGCGCATCCAGGAACAGCTGGAGAACGTTCAACTTTCTGGGCGTGGCGGAGATAATCCTGGTGCTGGTGCTGGTGCTGGTGCTGGTGCTGGTGCTGGTGCTGGTGCTGGTGGAGAGGGTAGCGGTGCTAATCCTCCCCCTGAACCGGTCACTCTGGACGGAGGTGAAGGTCGCGGTGGGAATGACGACCTCGATCCGCTTGAAGGGGGATTGGGTGATGGTACAGGCACAGATAACTCTGTCCCCGACGCTCCCGAAAAGCATAAGCAGCCCACCAGAACCACCAGTAATAATGAAGGTGGGGACGCGCTTCCTCCCCAGGAAAAGGATCGGGAATGGAAGACGGCTAGGGCCGATAACCTGATCTTCGTTGTTGATGTGCTGGTGGATACTGAGGTGAAGAGGGGGGTTATCATGACTGATCGCGTCGCGCTCAATCCATCTACCGTCTGGGTTAAGACACTGGGCAGTGATGGAAAAGAAAAACATCTTAATGTGCCAGCATCAGACATCGAGATTTTGAGTATCGAAGGTTAAATGACTGCCCCGCCTCCTGAGTCGGGGCTTTATCAATAACGGGTGCATATGGCGATTTCGCGAGACATTAAACGTAAATTTGAGCTGGTGAATGCCCTGTCGAAGAAGAACAGGCCTAGCCTCAATGACCTGCATCTCGAAACGGGTATCCCCGAATCAACCATCAAGAGGCAGATCTCTGCACTACGCGAAGAGTTCGGGATGGAGATCTTGTTCATAAGAGGGTCACGAGGTGCACCGGGCGAGCCTGGTACGGCTGGTTACTACATGCTGACGAACTGGGGAATTCTGGAAAGAGCCGCGTTCTTGAGTCGGTATGGCAAGCTATAGCCAGCCTCGAAATGAAAACCCGCCATCTGGCGGGTTTTTTACTATGCGGCTACGCTGGTGGCCGTCCTTTGCTGGGCGTAGTAGCCAATCCCGGTAGGGCGCCGTGAGAGAGTATCGATCCCAACAATGCTGAGCATTTTGGGAGATACATTGCGGGCTTCAAAGTAGTGGAACAGCTGCAACATGCAACACTTGACCATCAATCGGTCTATGTCCTCAAGGTAAATCGATGCGTGACCCACGGCTTCCGTCCCTTGGGTCTCAAGCAGATTTTCCATCCATTGAATTGCGTTGATACCTGAACCGCAGCACGGCTCGTAGAGCTCGGCAGCCGGGGCCGCACCCACCAGCTGTGACAGAAGGCGGCCAACCTCTGGAGGGGTCGGAAAGTAGTTGGTACCCTTCTTGTGAAAACCGGACATGCTGAGCACATAGCCAAGCACATCACTGGTGGGATCTTGCTTCATGGCCGCAGAGAGGACGTGTGACAGCTCGATAGCGACGGGCTGTAGCTCATCAGGGATGGTGTTGGCGGCAGGATAGAGCCCGGTTTGGAGGTAGGCCCATTGGTCGATAAACGCCTCGACAAATGCCGAGGTACCCATCCGATAACGTGCTTGCTCAATGAGTGCCAGCGCCTTATTAGTCAGGGGGGTGACCTGAGGTGTCATGGAATGCTCCAGTGTAGTGACAGAACAAAGTTGTTTGCGCCCAAAACGAAAACCCCCGGCCGTGCCGGGGGTTATTGAGACAACCTTAGGATGGCTGCCTGTTACCTATCTGCGAGCTGCACATCTTTGCAATTGCCTCCCCACACCATTCCGGCATTGTAGAAATCAGGGGAAGCGCTGTCTCCAGCGGCATATTGGGGACATCGATCAGGCGGACCCCCTTTGCGGATCGACGGGCGTCGTTACTTACAGTAAGATGAGATTGCATACGAACTCCTCCGATAAGAGTGTGTGTAGGCCCCCTGTTCGCCCAGGGGGCTTTTTTTTGGCCCTCACATTACAGCATCATAAAATGGTGCTAGTCAAATCAAAATATGATCCAGTAAAAATTAATGTAGGTCGGCCATCAACAACTTGACGGGGGAGGTGATTTATTTAATATAGGCTCATTATTTGAGTCAGTAAAATAAGGTAATTGATGCGTATTGACGTGATCGTGCCGGAGGGGGTCAGTGGCCCTTGGCGCATTGAGGCGTTCAGAGTTTCTGAACAAGAGTCGGAAATGACCTTAGCACGAGCAAAAATTACTGGGGCTATCAATGAGTTCGTGCCCACCGGTAACTACAAGCGGCTGGTGCGGGAAGAGACTGTGGTCATGTCAAATACCCCGATGGAGATCCGTACCAACAGGGCTTTCATTCACCGCGCCAAGGGAAAAGTCCTCATCAATGGCCTGGGGCTGGGGATGGTGCTGAGCGCCATCTTGGAGAAGCCCGAAATCGAATCGGTTACTGTGGTAGAAGCTTCGGAAGATGTAATCAAGTTGGTTGGGCCGTCATTTTGTGATGACTCCAGGGTCAGGATTGTTCATGCCTGTGCGTTCGAATACCAGCCAGAGCAAGGAACTTTTTTTGATGCTGTCTGGCACGACATCTGGGATGAGATCAGTGACGAGAATTTGCCCGAAATGCACAAGCTCCACCGCAAGTACGGTCAGAGGGCGAATTGGCAAGGGTCTTGGGCTCGGGCCGAATGCGAAGTGTTGCGCGAACGGGCCAAAAATTTCACATGTGAAATCAAAGAATGAACCGGTAGTACAAAGAGAGAGACTACAGACCTACACGGTAACGAGGAAAAGCAGACAATGGCTTTGGATCACGGCATCCTCAATGTCCCGCTCGCCAAGCGTAACGGCGATATGGATAAGCAACTGGCCCTGTTCACACAAGAACGGGCCAAGGCCAGAAAAAGGGCCCACGAGGAGGCGAAGGCCGGTTACCGTGACGAGAAAACCATTGCGCAGGGTATGCTCGACATAGCAGACCCTCAGTTACTTGCCGAGTGGGCAGCGAAGAAGGGCATGACCGAGCGGGCCTTTCGCACTTTCTTGATCGAGCTGATTAACGACAAGCCCAGCACAGCCAAAAAGGTGCTTGAGTTGATCGTCCAGAACAGAACTCCCTCTCCTCACACTCAGCCTGCCGAAGACATAGCCAAAGCGGCTGTGCGCGGTCACCTGTTCGCCAGCATCACCTCTCTCAATGCGGTGAGCAAAGCCCTTGGCTTCGATCAGCGCAAGATATATGTGACCATTGGTGGGCAGCAGATCCACCTTGCTGAAAAGGTCGCCTCCGACAATATGGCCCTCGCCAGCGGCAAAGCAATTATGAAAGCCATCCTGGCACAGGAGAAGGTACGAGACGCTCAGCAACTGCGCCGCATAGAACGCATCACACGAGGTCGCACACGCGGCGCTGGGGCGGGAGGGTTTAATCGGGACATTGGTAACATCGAGCACCGTATCAACGATGCCAACACCAAAATAAGCTTGCTCCAGGGTGAACTGAAACGCCGGATCTCGACCGGTGAGCAGCCGTCGAAAGCCTAGTAAGGAAAAATAGATATGGAACTGACTGATGCCGTCCTTCATGAGCTGCGCTATTTGGCTGAGCAAGCCACTGCCGGGGAGTGGGAGGCCGTCAATAACGGCGTGCTTTACGGCGTGGTGCGTATCACGGGTACAGATAGCCAGATTGCCGCTTGTACCATGCCAGATGACACCTTGCGCTCAATCCCACCGTTGGAGGCAAACAGCCGGTATATTGCCGCTGCGCGACCAGCTGTTGTACTGGCGATGGTAGAGCGTTTGGCGCGTTTGGAGCACCTGGTCAAGGCAAGCAAGCAGTTGGTACTGGCGGAGGCTGATGGCTCCCCGACTGGTGCATTTAGCGATGCCATCGACTGGGTTATTAAGGAGACCAAGGATCTTGGCTAAAGGAGCAGGAACTATGATGGCTGGAATTCGCCCTCAGTCGATATTGATGTCATGTGTCTATGCGGCCACGCCACTCTGGTTAGCGTGGATTTTCGGTCACCTCTACATGCAGGACTTAACCTTGAGGCAATTCTACGGGGAGGGGGATTATATACGCTCTCCAGCCGATCATATGGTGATGGGCAACAGCGTAGGCGTCCACTACCTCAAGGAGCTAAGGGCCAAACAAGGCGACGACATGCAGTATCAATGTCTCGGAATAACAAATGCCGATGGCACCAAGCCAGGTTTGTCCTTTCAGGCCAAAGGTGAGCCTGTATGCTGCTCGTTGGCAAAAGATCAGTGGAACATCCCCTTCAAAATTATGGGTGACAGTCTCCACCTGCTATGCGGAAACTGGCCCAACGAGAATGAAATTGTGATGACTCCCATACCTGAAAGGATGAAGAGATGAGCGCTGATTTGAAGCATGGTTCGGAAGGGTATCCATGCGGCCAATGTTGCTGTAGCAAGGGTGAATGGAGCACGGGGGGATGCGAGCTCTGTGAAGGGAAAGGGGGGTTCGCTGATGCAAAGGTGATGGTTACCCGCGTGATCAGCTACGCCAAAGATAACCGGCTGCCGGTGATCGCTGCCTTGTCGTCTTTTGCCTTTCGCAGCATAGCCACCAAGGGACATGAACCGGGTGAGCTATTTAAGCTCAGCCAGGAGCTCAATGTCCCCCGTAACCTGATGAGGTATGGATGGGATTCCTGGGAGATCTATGCGCGACATGAAGGCGTGGCACCCGAACTGGCCGATCTGGGGCGCAGCGTCATGCGTGAATGGTATAACCACTCCTGGGAGCAGTTCGAGGATGAGGTCGGCTTTGACGCGGCTGAGCATATGATCGCTCAAGCTAAGGCGGAACCAGACAAAACAGAGGCCCGCTGGGCTTATCTGCTCAGTGAAGAGTGGATGGTGGCGTAGTCTGTAATCAGGTACATGGTAGTTTGGACTATCTCGCCAACAACAAGTTGGTTTCATGACAAAGGCAGCCTCGGCTGCCTTTTTCTATATGGGAGGTTGCAGTTGTTTCAAATCCTCGGTGCCCGAGCGGTGGCGGCCGGTGGCGGTGTGGCTGGGTGCCGGAGTTCACCCTCCAGCTGGGGCGATCATGGCCGGGGGCCTGCGGCGACCCCGGTACCCGATCGGCGGTACCGGCGTCCCCGGTTCCCTGGTGCTCGATGGGCCGCAGCCGGTGGCGGGTGTGGGTGGGGCCCCGGAGCT
>RCUT01000021.1_pt1 | contig 122912 bp, 118 predicted proteins | sample 2166171 | NCBI WGS metagenome assembly RCUT01 (sample SAMN09932757, study PRJNA488358) | compost metagenome | isolation source: compost soil in 4-hydroxybenzoic | place: Germany: Experimental Botanical Garden | reverse complement strand
CTCGAACCAACGACCCCCACCATGTCAAGGTGGTGCTCTAACCAACTGAGCTATGAACGCAATGTTGTGGTGACAACGGGGACGCATATTAGCGATCGGGAGAGGTTGTGGCAAGAGGCAAACGTCACTTTTCTTACAGAACAGACGCGATTGCGGAAGTTTTACTCATGTTGTCTATATTTTGCTGATGATCAAGGATATTTCTTGCCCAGTTTTCACCGGAAGGCCTTAGCGACCGGCCATGAGGAGCGCTTCAACCGCCTGGAGTGGCGCCTGTTGACGGGCGGGCGCGGTATTGTACTTCCGTTGCGGACGCAAAGGGGAGCGCGGCGGATAGCCGGCGTCGACTAACTATTCTCCCGGATGAAAATAGAAAAAAGACTCGCGCTTGTTTCATACGATATTTATTAGTTAAATGCATTTAACCTTCGGTAATAATTTACGTGGTCAATGTATTTGCGTGGCTTTTATTTATGGTGTAGGCATTTTCTTATATACGATATTAATATGATTGTTTTCCCCGCGAGTTTAAATTTGATTTTGGTCACGAATTTATGGCTATTAACGGCGTAACGTGGTTCTCGCACTCACTAAACAATCAAGGGAAATGAAAATGAGCACACATGAAGTTCAGGATTTAAAAAACGAAGAGTTAGATGGCGCATACCCGAAGGCCTGTGTGGTAAATACTACCCGCTATCGCGTGCATGGTGAGATAAAATATGCCGCCTGCAGCACCGACAATTTTAACCTGCGGGCCGGGGCGCAGGAGTCTTTTGCCCGCGGGCTATGCCTGCTGACGCGGATTAATGCGGTAGTGCAGCTTGAAGACCGGGACGTACAGGCGAAGCCGTATACCTCAACCGGGACTTCATACAGCCAGTTCGCGGTCATTGAAGTTGCGCCAGGGGTATTTGAAGTGACGCGTCGTACTTAATAATAAGCATCGGCGTAACGCTTTTGTATTTTGATATGAACAAGGTCGCTGCTGCGGCCTTTTTTAATTAAGGGAAGCGTTGGGTTTTATTTAAATATAAGGCGAAGGGTGAAGAGGGCACAGATTATCAGCAGGATCAGAATGAGCTCAAAACGATAGCGTTGCAGCATAGTGCTCTCCTAAAAAAATCGGCGCTGAAGCAGCGCCGATTTATTACGATACCAGACGAGCCGGATTAATTATGCAGCCGGCTGTGCAGCCGGTTTAGCGGCAGCGTGGTGTTTAGCTTTATGGTGTTTTTTAGCAGCCTGAGCTTTCTGCGCTACGGCAGGTTTTGCTGCTGCTTTGTGGTGTTTTTTAGCAGCCTGAGCTTTCTGGGCTACGGCAGGTTTTGCTGCGGCTTTATGGTGTTTTTTAGCGGCCTGAGCTTTCTGGGCTACGGCAGGTTTTGCTGCGGCTTTGTGGTGCTTTTTAGCGGCCTGGGCTTTCTGAGCGGCAGCCGGTTTAGCTTCTGCTTTTTTGTGTTTTTTCACAGCCTGAGCTTTCTGCTCTGCAGCCGGTTTAGCGGCGGCTTTGTGATGTTTTTTGTGATGAGTGGTCTTGGCAACGGTGCTGTGAGTTGCAGCAGCCGGAGCCTGAGTGGTGCTTACCGCATCAGCAGCGAAAGCAGCAGAAGACAGACCCATAGCAGCGGCAACGACCAGAGCTAATACTTTTTTCATTCTGATATCCTCGAAAATGTTTCTTCAGTTAACCCCACTGCGGGGCTGTTGAAACAACTATATGCCGGTCATGGCGCGAGTTCAGTGAGTGTTTGGTATCAGCAGGTAACCGAATGTACGACGCAGGCTGCGGGAGGGCATAAGAGGGTTTCCGCTAATGAGGAAGCGTTAGCGGAGTAGGGACGGGCTTAGCCGCGCGGCGTTTGGGCAAGCGTCGCGGCGAGCTCCCGTCGGCTCATGGGAACGCAATAGGCGGGCGTGCCGCGTTCAAAGCGCCATCCTTCGCTCAGCGGCCCGACGTCGAGGGCATCAAAACCAAAGGCGTCGTACAGCGCGGCGGCGATGGCTTTCCCCTCCTGGTCATCGCCCGCCAGCGGCAGCGCCCGGCGATTTTCCGCCCCGGCGGCCAGGCCATCGCTTTCCAGCTGCGTCATCGGGATGGCGTTGAAGGCTTTGGTGATTCTGGCGGTGGGCAGGTTCCGCGCCAGCAGTTCGCTGGTCGTGGTTTGCCCGGAATCGAGCTCGGCAATGTCGCCATCCCGTTGCGGGTAGTAATTGACCGCATCAATAACGTGCTTATTTTTAATCCCGGCGACCGGCAGCGCGTTGATGGCGCTGAGGGGGACGGCAATCACCACCACCTCGCCAAATTCGGCGGCCTCGTCCGCGCTGCCCACCTGGCAGCCGATCATCGGCCGCAGGCTGAACAGCGTCTGCGGCCCCCGTGAGTTGCTGAGCATCACGTCGTGGCCAGCCTGCAGCGCAAGCTTAGCGATGGAGCGTCCTACAAACCCGGCGCCTATTATTCCGATCTTCATCTTTGACTCCTGACAAATTGCCTCGTTGAGGAAATAAATTTAATTCCCTCCTCACAGAAGATAAATCGTAAGATGGTTGCATGATAAACAACTCAAATGAGTGAATCATGGATCAGCTCACCAGCATGAAGGTTTTCGTCAAGGCGGCAGAAACCGGCTCATTTGCCGCCGTTGCCGAGCAGCTACAGCTTTCGCCGCAGATGGTTGCCCGCCACGTAGCAGCCCTCGAGGCGCATCTCGGCACCTCGCTCATCGCGCGAACGACGCGGCGGCAAACCCTGACCGATATCGGCCGCAGCTACTATGAGCGCTGCCGTGTGGTGCTGGACGAAGTCGCTGAGGCCGACGCGCTGGCGCTGGAGATGAAGGCGACCCCCTCCGGCATTATCAGAGTCAATGCGCCGGTTACCTTTGGTTCGCACGCGCTCTCGACGTTTATCACCGACTATCTCGCCCGCTACCCCGAGGTTCAGGTTGAGCTGACCCTCAGCGACCGCATCGTCGACCCGATAGAAGAGGAGTTCGAGGTGATTATTCGCATCGGCGAGCTGGCCGACAGCACCATGGTCGCCTGGCCGCTACGCCCTTATCGGTTAATAGCCTGCGCCTCTCCTGACTATATTTTGCGCCACGGCGAGCCGCAGACGCCGGCGGATCTGCAGCACCACTCCTGCCTGGTCTATGGCCACTGGTCGGCCATGAACGGCTGCCGCTGGCAGTTCACCAGGGAGGGCGCCACGGTGGAGGTTAAACCCGCCGGGCGCTTCCGTTCGAACGACTGGAAAGCGCTGATGAACGCCGCTCTCGCCGGGCACGGCATCACCCTCGGGCCGGAAGAGGTGCTGAGAGTTGAGGTTAAGGAGGGCAGGCTGGTGCAGGTTTTATCGGGATTTTCCGGCCCTTCGCGACCGATGCACGTGCTGGTGCCGGCAGGACGCCGACGCACGACCAAAATCAAATGCTTTGTCGATGCGCTGAGAGAGGCGCTGGGCCCGCACGGGCCCGGCTATCGCTGAGAAACGGCGCCCCGAAAGCGGGGCACCGCTGCCGGTTAGCGCGCTGCGCGCTGTAAAATGACGCTCGACGGCTGACGCTGGAGGAAGCGCATCCGCAGCATCATCAGGATTGCCGCAGAGGTTAAGCCGATAATGAACCCGCACCAGAAGCCGGCAGGCCCCATGCGCGGGACGACAATATCGGTTAACGCCAGCACATAGCCGCTCGGCAGTCCCAGAACCCAGTAGGCGGTAAAGGTAATAAAGAAGATTGAGCGCGTATCCTTATAGCCGCGCAGGATCCCGCTGCCGATGACCTGGACGGAGTCGGAGACCTGATATATCGCCGCCAGCAGCATCAGCTGGGAGGCCAGCACCACCACTTCCGGGTTGTCGTTGTAGAGAAGGGCGATCTGTTTGCGCATCAGGATGGTGAAAATCGCCGTGATCGCGGCCATGCAGACGCCAACGCCGACGCCGGTTCTGGCGGAGGTTTGCGCATCGAGGGTTGAACCCTGGCCGAGGCGGAAGCCGACGCGGATAGTAACCGCCGCCGCCAGCGACAGCGGTAAAACGAACATCAGCGAGCTGAAGTTAAGCGCAATCTGATGGCCGGCGACATCGATAATGCCCAGCGGAGAAACCAGCAGCGCAACCACCGCAAACAGGGTCACTTCGAAAAAGAGCGCCAGCGCGATCGGCAGCCCGAGCTGGACCAGGCGCTTGAGGACGGCAAAATCCGGCTTGCTGAACTCCTCGGCGCCCCGAATATCACGCATTGAGCGCGCCCGACGCACCCAGGAGATCATGCTGAAAAACATCACCCAGTACACGGAAGCCGTTGCCACGCCGCAGCCCACGCCGCCCAGCTCCGGCATGCCGAAATGGCCGTAGATAAAGATGTAGTTGACCGGGATATTCACCAGCAGGCCGATGAAGCCCATGACCATCCCCGGCTTGGTTTTCGCCAGGCCTTCGCACTGGTTACGCGCAACCTGGAAGAAGAGGTAGCCCGGAGCCCCCCACAGCAGCGCGCGCAGGTAGCCGACGGCTTTATCCGCCAGCGCCGGGTCAATATTATGCATTGAGCTGATGATATAGCCGGCGTTCCACAGCACCACCATCACCAGCACCGAGACGAACCCCGCCAGCCAAAAACCCTGGCGCACCTGGTGCGCGATGCGCTCACGGCGCCCGGAGCCGTTGAGCTGGGCGACGACCGGCGTTAGCGCCAGCAGCAGACCGTGGCCAAAGAGGATCGCCGGCAGCCAGATGGAGGTACCGATGGCAACGGCCGCCATATCGGTGGCGCTGTAGCCACCCGCCATGACGGTATCGACGAAGCCCATTGAGGTCTGGGCCACCTGCGCAAGGATGACGGGAATAGCCAGTGCTAACAACTGACGCGCTTCAATGAAGTACTTCTGCACCTGTACACCTTTATATTGTTGTTATTTTAAGACTAAAAAAGCCGCCGTTAATGGCAGCAAGAAGAAAAAGCAGAGGGATTAGCCAGTCTATTGTAGCGAGGATTAGCCATTAAGCCAGTGAAAAAATGGTAGGGCACGATGCGTGCTGGCAACCTTATTTACCACCTGTTATTGTTTCCGATTAATATATTGTGAGCCATTCCTGGAGGAGCAAAGCATGTTTACTGGCATTGTGCAGGGGACCGCTAAAGTGGTGTCCATCGATGAGAAGCCCAATTTTCGTACCCACGTGGTGGAACTGCCTGAGCACATGCTCGACGGACTGGAAACCGGTGCGTCGGTCGCACACAACGGCTGCTGTCTGACCGTCACCGAGATCGACGGCGCGCGCATCAGTTTTGACCTGATGAAAGAAACCCTGCGTATCACCAACCTCGGCGCCGTGCGTCAGGGGGACGTGGTCAACGTTGAGCGCGCGGCAAAGTTCAGCGATGAAATTGGCGGCCATCTGATGTCCGGCCATATTATGACCACCGCGGAGGTGGTTAAGATCCTGACCTCGGAAAATAACCGCCAGATCTGGTTCAAGGTCCAGGACCCGGCGCTGATGAAGTACATTCTGTATAAAGGCTTTATCGGCGTTGACGGCATTAGCCTGACGGTTGGCGAAGTCACGCCAACGCGCTTCTGCGTGCACCTGATCCCGGAAACGCTGCTGCGCACCACGCTGGGAGTGAAAAAGCTGGGGGATCGGGTCAATATCGAGATTGATCCGCAGACGCAGGCGGTGGTCGATACCGTTGAGCGGGTGCTGGCCGCGAAAGAAGCCGTCCAAAAGGCGACGCAAGAGTCATAGTCGCGGGCTGCTCGCTACGATGGGGCTGCCGTTTAGCTCCCGGCCGCAGCCTGCGGCTCGCCGATTTCAGCAGCGCCATTTCTCATCGCTGAACGCCCGCTATTGCGGAAACAACTACGGGATGGGGAAAAAAAATGCCTGTCGGTGATGACACCGGCAGGCATGTTGAGTGCAGGTCAGGATCTAGCGCGCCACGCGCAGGCCGCTCTCGGCACCGCGAGAAAACACCACCTGCCACAGCTGAATATCGCGCGCGCGAAAGGCACCGGCGCAGGCGTTCAGATAATAGCTAAACATGCGCTTGAAACGCTCGGTGTAGTTATCGGCAATATCCGGCCAGCTGGCGAGGAACCGCTCGTACCAGGCCATCAGCGTGGTATCGTAATCGGCGCCTATATTGTGCCAGTCTTCCATCACGAAATGCGTTTCGCTGGCTTTTGCGATATGGCGTACCGACGGCAGGCAGCCGTTAGGGAAGATATATTTATTGATCCACGGATCGACGCTGAGGTCCGTTTTGTTTGAACCGATGGTGTGCAGTAAAAAAAGACCGTCCGCTTTCATATTCCGGTTGACGACATCGAAATAGGTGGCGTAGTTTTTCGGCCCCACGTGCTCGAACATACCGACGGAAACAATACGATCAAAACTATCATGTAAGTCGCGATAGTCCTGTAACAGGATAGTGACGTCTAATCCCTCACACCGCTGCTGGGCCATTTTTTGCTGTTCGGCAGAAATGGTAACGCCAACCACGCTAACGTGATAATTTTTTGCCATGTAATAGGCCAGACCGCCCCAGCCGCAGCCAATATCCAGCACCCGCATCCCCGGCTCCAGCTGCAGCTTACGGCAAATAAGATCTAATTTAGCCTGCTGAGCCTCTTCCAGAGATTGCGCCTCTTTCCAGTAAGCGCAGGAGTATTGCATATAGGGGTCGAGCATCTGACTAAAGAGGTCGTTGCCGAGATCGTAATGCTCTTTGCCGACAATCCAGGAACGTTTTTTACTTTGCAGATTGAACAGACGAGCAGCAGCAATACGCAGCGTATCTTTGAGATGGCGGGGAAGCTGGTTTTCCAGCCCGGCGCGCAGCACCTTGTGGAAGAAAATATCCAGACGCTCGCAGTCCCACCAGCCGTCCATATAACTTTCACCTAACCCCAGAGACCCTTCCTGCAGCACGCGCTTAAAAAAGAGGGGGTTTTTTATCCGTAGATCGGAGGGAGCGGGGCCATTAATTTCAATACCCGCACGACCGAGCAACTCAGCTGTAATTCGGTACCAGTCGTCATTTGGTACACTTACTTCTTCTATACACGATGAACTCATAGCTTCTCCATCACGCCCAAGTGATCAGAACCTTAAAACAGCGTAGACGCTTTTTTTGGCATTGTGAGAAATCTCACGGAAAATCCGTGAAGCTGCTATCCGACGTAGAACAGAGGAAGGGAGATAACCCTTGCCGAAAGGCCTTCCATGGTGAAACGGGAGGCGTCCTGCCCCCGTTAATATCGATAAACTTTCTATTTATGTGATACGGGATCCAGTATAGGCCCCTATTTTAAGGCTTTCAATAAAAACATATTAGCAGGCTAATTACTGGACCTTAACATCACTGAAACCATTCTATGCATGTGACGACTGGGTGCTGAGGCGGGCGCTCCGCAGCTGCATCGCATATCCCAGTCCGGCCAGCACGATGGAGGCCAGCATCACGCTGGTGGTGGTGAGCAGCGGAGTGGCGATCAGCGTCGACACCAGCAGGCTGGTCAGGAAGCACAGTCCGAGCTGCAGGGTATTCTGCAGCGCGGCGGCGCGACCCGTCGCCTGAGGGAACGGCCGCAGCGCCTGGGCGACGACAATCGGGTAAATGGCGCCGTTAACGATAGCCATCACGCAGAAGGGTGCCATCAGCGCGACGATAGAGACATCCTGTTGCAGGCCCACCAGCCAGGTGGCGGCAACGCTGATGGCAAAAACGACCAGCAGCCACGGCAGCAGCTGCTGTCCCTGCCATTTCTGCAGCGCGGCACGACAGCCGTATCCGCCGATTAAAAAGGCGATAGTCTGCGGTACGTAGCTCAGGCCGATGGCGGTTGGCCCGTAGCCCATGTCGTGCAGAATAAACGGCGAACCGGTCAGCCAGGCGAAAAAGCTGGCGGAGCAGGCGGCGTAGATCAGCACGTTGCCGCTGTATTCGCGCGAGCGCAGCAGCGCCAGGAAGGTGAGTTTTTTCTGCGTGCTGCTATCGGGCTTGCTCACCGGCTTGAGGCGTAATGCAGGCAGCATCAGCAGCAGAGCGACGATAAACAGGGTCGCGAAGATAGCCTGCCAGTCGAAATGGGCGAGCAGCCAGCTGCCGAGCAGCGGCGCCAGGGCCGGGGAGAGGCCCACCAGCGGCATGATGGTGGCGAATATGCGGTTGGTGCGCTGGGCAGGATAATAGTCGGTGACCATCGCCTGCCAGGTGACCGCCGCCGCGCAGACGCCGATGGCCTGCACAAATCGCAGCGCCAGCATCAGGGTCGCGTCCTCGACCCACAGCATGCCAAGGCAGCCGACGGCGAAGATCGCCAGGCCGCTGAGCAGCACCGGCTTGCGCCCATAGCGATCGGATACCGGGCCCCAGAACAGCTGGCCAAGGGCGAAACCGGCGAGAAACACGCTCAGGCTGGCGCTGACCGAGGCCGCTGAAGTATTCAGATCCTGTTGGATAGCCGAAAACGCCGGCAGATACATATCGGTTGCGAGGAAGCCGAGCACGCTGAGGCCCGCCAGCCAAACCAAAAATCCTTTCCCAGGTTGTTGCATAAAGTTCTCTTTCTTCTGATGCAGGTAAGATGCCGCAGAGTGTAGGGAGTGCATTCTGGCTTGTGAAACGCTAATATTTGTTACATGCGTTCAAAAAATTTGCAGGCAGAATATGTGGTCAGAATACTCCCTTGAAGTGGTTGATGCGGTTGCGCGCAACGGCAGCTTTAGCGCAGCGGCTCAGGAGCTGCATCGTGTACCCTCGGCGGTCAGCTACACCGTGCGTCAGCTCGAAGAGTGGCTGGCCGTTCCGCTCTTCGAACGTCGCCACCGCGACGTTGAGCTCACCCCCGCCGGGGTGTGGTTTTTACAGGAAGGGCGTTCTGTTATCAAAAAAATGCAGATCACCCGCCGCCAGTGTCAGCAGATCGCCAACGGCTGGCGCGGGCAGCTCTCGATCGCGGTTGACGATATCGTTAAGCCGGCGCGGATGCGGCAGATGATTGTCGATTTTTATCGCCACTTTCCGGACGTCGAGCTGATTGTCTTCCAGGAGGTGTTTAACGGCGTCTGGGACGCGCTGGCCGACGGCCGCGTGGAGCTGGCCATCGGCGCGACCCGCTCGATTCCGGTCGGCGGACGCTACGCCTTTCGCGATATGGGCATGCTGAGCTGGCACTGCGTCGTCGCCAGCCACCATCCGCTGGCGAAAATGAACGGCCCGCTGAGCGATGACACGTTGCGCAACTGGCCGTCGCTGGTCAGGGAAGATACTTCCCGATCGCTGCCGAAGCGCACGACGTGGCTGCTGGATAATCAGAAGAGGGTGGTGGTGCCGGACTGGGATGCCTCGGCAACCTGCCTGTCGGCCGGGCTCTGCATCGGCATGGTGCCGTCGCACTTCGCCCGCCCGTGGATCGACAGCGGCGAGTGGACGGCGCTGGCGCTGGAAAATCCGTTCCCGGACGCCGCCTGCTGCCTGACCTGGCAGCAGAGCGATATCTCGCCAGCGCTCTCATGGCTGCTGGACTACCTTGGCGACAGCGAAACGTTAAATCGGGAGTGGCTGCGGGCGCCGGAATAGCCGACGCCCGGCAGGATTAGCGGCGGTAGTCGACGAACGGGCCGTCGATCACCGAGCGGCGCTCGACCAGCCGCGGGTGAACTTCGATAGACTGCGACTCTTCGCGCTTGTTGACGATGCGGTCCATCAGCATATTGAAGGCGGCTTCGCCGAGAGAGTCCTTTGGCTGATGAATGGTGGTCAGCGCCGGGCTAAAGTAGCGGGCGTTGCGCACGTTGTCATAGCCAATCAGCGAAATATCCTGCGGAACGCGCAGGCCCATTTCGTCGGCGGCGCAAATCGCTCCCATCGCCATGATGTCGCCGCCGCAGAAGATGGCGGTCGGACGATGCTGCTGGCTGAGGATCTGCTGCATCGCGCGGTAGCCGGACTCCGGCTCGAAGTCGCCCTGAACCACCCAGCTTTCCGGGACGTTAATCTGTGCTTCTTCCATCGCTTTCATAAAACCGGCCAGACGCCCGGCGCCGGTGTTGCGCTCCAGCGGACCCGGGATCACGCCGATTTCACGGTGGCCGCGCTCAATGAGGTAACGACCGGCCATATAGCCGCCTTCAAAGGCGTTATCGATAACCGAATCGGTAAAGTCGGCCTTGGACTCACCCCAGTCCATCACCACCATCGGGATGTTGCGGTACTCTTCAAGCATGGAGAGCACCGACTGCGGATATTCGGAGCACATCACCAGCAGGCCGTCGACGCGCTTTTGCGCCATCATTGACAGGTAGGCCTGCTGCTTTTCCGGATCGTTCCAGGCGTTGCCGAGAATCAAGGTGTAGCCCTTCTGGAAGCAGCTCTTCTCAACGGACTCGATAATCTCGGCGAAATAGGCCGCTTCGCTGCTGGTGGCCAGCAGACCGATCGATTTGGTGTGATTAACCTTCAGGCTGCGCGCCACCGCACTCGGAGAGTAGTGCAGCTCTTTGATGGCAGCCCATACCGCGTTGCGCGTCTCTTCAGCGACAAAGCGGGTTTTGTTAATTACATGTGAAACTGTTGTAGTGGAAACGTTTGCGCGCTTCGCTACATCTTTAATTGTTGCCATTACTTCTCTCTCCAGACCTTGACCTGATCGTCTGATTATCGATACGGAAACGTTTGCCTATACACACCCTGAGTACAATGTTCAACATTGCATCACGTCGGGAAACGACACAGAACGACAGGAAGGGGTCAATGGCCGATACGCTTTCAAATTAGCGTGGGATTTTGTCCGATCTTGCGGCAAAGGGGAAGAGTAAAAATGTGCATCACCCTAAATCTCAGAAGATTTTTATACAATATTGTGCAAAAATGAGCAGGCTCACTTTTCTTGTGGGGATAATCAGGGGGAAAATTGATGGATACAGATTTAAAGTTTTCGCTGACCACGACGATTATTGTTCTGGGCCTGATCGTGGCCGCAGCGCTGACCGCCGTACTGCACTAATTTTTTCGGGGGAGAGGCTCCTTTCCCCCTATCTCCGCGCATTATTATCAAATTCGCAAAAATCTTTTGCCATTTCGTTTACTTTTGTTTTTCTGTGATTGATGTCATGCTTTTCGCTTCTGATGAGATACCGTCGCTGAGGACGGTCTGCTGGAGTCATTGCATGAAGATCAACTTTCCCCTGTTAGCGCTGGCCATTGGGGCGTTTGGTATCGGTACGACCGAATTTTCCCCGATGGGATTACTGCCGGTTATCGCCAAAGGCGTGAATGTGTCCATTCCCGCTGCGGGGATGCTGATCAGCGCCTATGCCATCGGCGTGATGGTCGGGGCGCCGCTGATGACGCTGCTGCTGTCGCACCGCGCGCGCCGCAGCGCGCTGATTTTCCTGATGGCTATTTTTACCCTTGGCAATGTCCTCTCGTCAATGGCGCCGGATTACACCACGCTGCTGCTCTCGCGCATTATTACCAGCCTGAACCACGGCGCCTTCTTTGGCCTCGGGTCGGTAGTGGCCGCGAGCGTGGTTCCTAAGCACAAGCAGGCCAGCGCGGTAGCCACCATGTTTATGGGGCTGACCATCGCCAATATTGGCGGCGTCCCGGCGGCGACCTGGCTCGGTGAGACCATCGGCTGGCGCATGTCCTTCCTCGCCACGGCGGGTCTTGGCCTGGTGGCGATGGTCAGCCTGTGGTTCTCGCTGCCAAAAGGCAGCGCAGGGGAGCGGCCAAACGTGAAGGAGGAGCTGGCGGTATTGATGCGGCCGCAGGTGCTCTCCGCGCTGCTGACCACCGTGCTCGGGGCCGGGGCGATGTTCACCCTCTATACCTATATTTCGCCGGTGCTGCATACCATTACCCACGCTTCGCCGCTGTTCGTCACCGCAATGCTGGTGCTGATTGGCGTCGGCTTCTCTCTGGGCAACTATCTTGGCGGAAAATTTGCCGACCGCTCGGTTTCCGGCACGCTGAAGGGCTTTTTACTGCTGCTGATGGTTATCATGCTGGCGATCCCGCTGCTGGCGCAGTCGCAGGTCGGCGCGGCCATCAGCATGGTGGTGTGGGGCGCGGCGACGTTCGCCGTGGTGCCGCCGCTGCAGATGCGCGTGATGCGCGTGGCTCACGAAGCGCCGGGGCTCTCTTCTTCGGTGAATATCGGGGCGTTTAACCTTGGCAATGCGCTGGGCGCGGCGGCCGGTGGGGCGGTAATTTCCGGCGGGCTGGGTTACGCATTTGTTCCGGTGATGGGGGCAATCATCGCCGGCGTGGCGCTGATGCTGGTGCTGTTCAGCGGTCGCGGACGACCACAAGAGGCCTTCGCCAGCCGTTAATAATCACCGCAGAAGGGTTTCCCCTTCTGCGGTGCAGTTTTATGCCGCCAGATTAGCCGCGACAAACTTCCAGTTTACCAGCGCCCAGAAGTGCTCCAGATAGTTCGGACGGGCGTTACGGTAGTCAATGTAATAAGCATGTTCCCAGACATCCACGGTCAGCAGCGGTTTAGCGCTGCCGGTAAGCGGCGTACCGGCGTTGCTGGTGGAGACAATCGCCAGGCTGCCGTCGGCATTTTTGACCAGCCACGTCCAGCCTGCGCCGAAGTTTTTCGCCGCCGCATCGGTGAACTGCGCTTTAAAATCAGCGAAGCTGCCGAAGGATTTAGCGATGGCTGCCGCCAGTTCGCCTTCCGGCTCACCGCCGGCATTCGGCGCCAGGCAGTTCCAGTAGAACGTGTGGTTCCAGACCTGGGCCGCGTTGTTAAAGACGCCGCCTTCGGAAGAACGAACGATCTCTTCCAAAGACTGGCCTTCAAAAGCGGTGCCCTTGATCAGGTTGTTGAGGTTAGTGACGTAGGCCTGGTGATGCTTACCGTAGTGGTATTCCAGGGTTTCAGCGGAAATGTGCGGCGCCAGGGCGTCTTTCGCATATGGTAATGCAGGTAATTCGAACGACATTGCTACTCTCCTTATTATATTAATGCGTGCAATAACCATGTAGTGCACAGGGAGATAGTAGCAAATTAAAAGATGTGGCAAAAGAGAGAGTTAACCTGCCGCAGGCGCGGCAGGGGGGCATCAGCGGATCGTTTTAGGCGTCATCACGCGGCGGGCGCCAACGTAGTGGCGAACCCAGTAATCTTCGCTTAACGAGGTAATCTGAATATCGCGTCCGGTACGCGGCGACTGGATAAATTTGCCGTTGCCGACGTAAACGCCGACATGATCCGCCGTGCCGCGACCGCGGGTGCGGAAGAAGACCAGATCGCCGCTCTCCAGCTCGCCGCGATCGACGGGGCGAGCATCGCGCAGGTGGTACATCTCGTTCGCCGTGCGCGGGATATGAATCTTCACCAGGTCTTTATAGGCGTAATAAACCAGCCCGCTGCAGTCAAAGCCGGTGCGCGGCGAGGTGCCGCCCCAGCGATAGGGCTTACCAATTTGGTCCATCAGCTTCGACATCGCGGTGCTCTGCGCTTTTTGCACCCGTACCTTATGCGCATCGGCCAGCGTCAGCGGCACTTCTTCCTCGGCAACCGGCTTGCAGCGCTTTTTATAGCCTTTACGCACGACGCACTTCTGCTTCACGCTGGCCATCGCCCGCGTCGGCTCGATAGTGGATTTAACCGAAGCCGCGCACTGTTTTTTATAGCCTTTTCGCAACACGCACTTTTTCGTTCCACCGGCGACCTGACGGTTTAATGCCGTTTGGCTCGAGGCGGTGGTGCGGGTAGGGTGTTTGGCGCGGGAGGAGGTCGATGCTTTCTTGCTGGAGGTTTTGGCGCTGGATTTTGTTTTCTGAGTGGAGACTTTTTTCTTGCGTTCGCTGGTGCCCTTTGCCTGATGCGCTTTCGGCGTGGCGGAGGCGTGCGTATGCCCTGAAGCATGCGCCAGTGGTGTAAATGAGATAGATGTAAACAGTAATGCGCAGAGCGAAATCGCGATTTTGTTTAGCCGCGCCACTGAGCAATCCCCTGATTAATTACAGACATGTACACATACCTGACCATGAATGACAAAACCCAACGATTCTAATGCATAAAAACCCTGAAAGTTAATACTCTTTTGTATCTAAAGTGCATATATAATTTTCTTCATTAGAATCAATTGGTTAAATTGGTCAATTCAAAATCATTCAAAACAAACTCATAACTATATTTCGATCTTATCCCACTCCCTTCCCCTGTCATCGCGATATTTTGCTGTCATGACACCCGACTTATGCCCCAGAAGATGCTGCGCAAAGTCCTCTCCAGCCTGTTTATCGTACAATCGTGCTGACAGACTTCGTAGCTCATGAAAGCTCGGCGGCTCGCCAGAGAAACTAAGCCCGGACAGCTCGCGCGCTTTCCTGAAATTACCCGATACTGTTGCGGGTGATAGTGCCTTACCTGCAGTCGATGAAATAATGTTTTTCCCGCCGGACAGATTGCGGCATTTCGCCAGAATTCCTTCGAGAGACATATCCAACTCATCAAGCCTCAATGCTACAGGTATGGCTAGTTTGGCCCCGGTTTTTTTCTGCTCTACGTAAAGATACCCCTCCCGCACATCCTCCCAGCTCATTGCGCATAAGTCACTGATGCGCTGCCCGGTAAGTACAGCCAGATCCATCGCCAGATTTACCCACGGAGAAAGCGCCTCAGCTGCCTGGTAAATTGCCCGGTATTCGTCCAGCATCAATCGGGTGCGTTTTACCTCGAGTTTAGCGGTTCTCGTTGCCGTGACGGGGTTAACCGTAATATGACCCTCCGCTATAGCCTCCCTAAAAATATCGCTTAACGTCGACCTAATCAGCTTTGCCATTGCGTTCTTTCCTTCAGCTGCGTAATCGTTGAGGATCATGGCTATTTGCTTGGTGGTTATTTCCGCGATTGGGTTGTCCTGCATTCTTTCCTTTATAGACCTTAGTTTGCTCGCGTAGTCGATGAGTGTTTTTGGCTTCAGCCCCCGAGCCTGGAGGATCTTTTCGTAACGCTCCAGCCATGAATGAAAAGTAACGGAATCCACCTGGCTTATCCGCGCGCTGAGAGGGATATGGCCAGTATCCCCGAGCAACTCGATATTTGCCTGTATTGCCTCACTGACGGCAAGTCGTCGATTCCTGCCCAGACCATACTCCTTTCCGTTTCGGGGATCGCGATAGCTGTAATAGCCTTCATTTCTGACATAGAGGTTAGGAGGCAAATCGCGCCTCTCATGGTTTCTTCTTCTTCCCACTAGTCATTCTCCGTAAAAGGCCACAGGTTGATGATTGAGCCGATTCAACCTTAACGGCTGTTTCCTGAAACAAATACTCCACACCATCTTTCTTCGGGGCCGGATAAATTTTGCTTTCTCTAACCCAACGGCGAACGGTTTCAAGGCTGCGCGGCCGCGGCTGCCGATCGTTCCATTCTTTTAAAGTAATAAGGGCCATGTTTACCTCATTACCGGCCTGTAAAGTAAACCAGGCCGGTCTAATAAATTGATAAATCGATATCAGGAAACCTGTCCGGGTAAATTTCGGAGCCGCCGGGCGCAGTTCATGGCCGTGGCCACGTAGCTGCAATGCCGGTTCACTACCTCTACCGTAATTTTCGAACCCTGAACGATAACCGTGTAGGTGCGCTTCATTTTCTGGCGCCCATACTCACCGTAGAGCTCAACATGTTTGGCCAGTGCCGCGTCGCATGCCTGGCGCCCCAGCGGAGACTGCTTGCTTCGGTTTATCAGCCGCATACTCACCTCACACAAAGACGTCAACGGGATCGCCGGCAGCGCGTGCGTTGTCGTTCGCCTCTCGCCGCAGGCCGAGCACATAACCAACCGGGTCCCAACTGGAAAGAATCGCGTTGAGCTCCCTCTGGCTATGCCAGGTCGTCAGGCGCTTCTTCAGTTCAGTGGCGCAGGCGCGCACATTCGCCCGGGTGGGGCCGGCCATCTTCATACAGAGGCAGAAGGTCAGCAGCAGATCGGAATACTCATCAGCTGCTGCGCATAACGCCGCGGGGTCAATGCTGGATTCCAGCTCAGGTAGAGATACAGCGCATCTGTGGGGCGAGCAGAACTCAGAGCCAGCAGATGTCGCGCTCTACCGCCACGCGCAGCCAGCGCGGGTAGAGACCGAGGATTTATACAAACTCGCTAATCACATAGCCAGCAGCAAAAGCGGGCTGCCTGATGAATGGCTGGACTGGGCCAAGGAACTGGAAACTGATATTCGCCGCGCCGCCGTGCTTCAGGTAGGCAACTCTCTGGTAATTCCGGATTCTATCCGCGACGCTCTGCTCAAATCACTGGCCGCGATGGAATTCATGGGCGATACGCTGAATAACCTCGACGCTGTTTGTACCGAAGATGTTGGATTTGTAGCCCCAGCATTCGACGCGGTTCGTAGTGTGCTCGCAGCCGCCCAGCAGGAGGTGAAATAGTGGATCCTTCACGGGAATATGCCTGTGGTCGCAAAGATGATTATGAGAGAATAACCGAAGTCTTTTAGTGAATATTTATGTGTTGTAACTCAGATCTGAGCTAGCGCTCTTACGATACAGAGCTTAAGCTCAGCTGACAGGCAGCTTTGTGCCATAAGCGGACATTTTGAACTACCTAACGTTATATTTTCTCCTGATTGACGCGTGACGAAAGTTCCTGATGGCTCTCTTTTCGTTCGCTGTAGCGATCGGCAAGGTAACTGCTTTGCCCCTTGAACAGGAGAGTGATTTTAAATAACTCCTCGGCGACATCGACAATGCGGTCATACCAGGACGAAGGTTTCATTCGCCCGTTTTCATCGAATTCCTGCCAGGCTTTAGCGACTGAAGACTGGTTAGGAATAGTGAACATCCTCATCCAGCGGCCAAGAATTCGCATCTGGTTCACCGCATTAAAAGACTGCGAGCCGCCACATACCTGCATTACAGCGAGAGTTTTGCCTTGAGAAGGGCGGACCGCGCCTTCGCTTAACGGGATCCAGTCGATCTGGGCCTTCATCACCGCACTCATTGCCCCATGCCGCTCAGGAGAGCTCCACACCATTCCATCACACCATCTGACCAGTCCGCGCAGCTCTATGACTTTTGGGTGTGTATCCGGAGCATCATCCGGCAGGGGTAAACCTGAAGGATTAAACAGCCTGACTTCCGCCCCCATCGCCGTCAGCAGGCGACCCGCCTCTTCTGCTGCAAAACGACTGTACGAACGCTCTCTTACCGAGCCATACAGAATCAGAATGCGTGGAGATTCATTGAGCTGTAGGTGCTCAGCAATCTTTTTATCGAAACAATCAGCGTTCAGTGCAGGAAAGTGTTCCATTATTTCTCCTCCGGGATATTACGGTGATTTCAAAGCTAATGCATATGGTTTACCATATGTATATTCTGAAGGGAACGGAGTAATCAATGCTACAGCCTGTTCAGCTTTTTAAAATCCTGTCGGATGAAACACGTCTCGCCATTGTCATGCTTCTCCGGGAGTCCGGCGAACTATGCGTATGCGATATATGTGCGGTCACTACTGAGTCACAGCCCAAAATATCTCGCCATATGGCTATTCTGCGTGAAGCAGAGTTAGTGCTTGACCGCCGGGAAGGCAAATGGATTCACTACCGTCTGTCTCCCCACATGCCAGCGTGGGCGGCTGAGACGATCACGACGACCTGGCAATGTATGAGAGAAGATGTGGGTGAATGGCTGTCAAAATCAGCCTGTACATCATGCTGAGAATTTTGCATCACATATACATAACCATATGCAAAGGAACCTGAAATGATTTTGGCAGGGAGTATATTTATACTGACGCTGGTCCTGGTCATCTGGCAGCCCAGAGGTCTAAGCATCGGTTGGAGTGCAAGTATCGGAGCAGTGTTGGCGCTGGGAACGGGAGTTATCCACATTCATGATATCCCTGTAGTCTGGAACATCGTCTGGAACGCAACAGCGGCATTCATTGCGGTGATCATCATCAGCCTGCTGCTCGATGAGTCCGGTTTCTTTGAATGGGCCGCGCTGCATGTTTCCAGATGGGGTAACGGGCACGGCCGCCTGCTGTTTACCTGGATAGTACTGCTTGGCGCAGCTGTTGCTGCTCTGTTTGCTAACGACGGTGCCGCGCTGATACTGACGCCAATTGTGATTGCAATGCTGCTCGCACTGGGGGTCAGCCAGGCGACGACGCTGGCCTTTGTTATGGCTGCGGGATTTATTGCCGATACCGCCAGCCTGCCGCTGATAGTTTCCAACCTGGTGAATATTGTCTCGGCGGATTTCTTCGATCTGGGCTTTACGCAGTACGCCTCCGTGATGGTCCCTGTGAACCTTGCGGCCATCGCTGCAACACTGGCCATGCTCCATCTCTTCTTCCGCCGCGATATTCCGGCCAGATATGACGTTTCACTGCTCAAAACGCCTGCCAGCGCGATTAAAGATCCAGCGACGTTCAGGGCGGGCTGGGTTGTTTTACTGTTCTTGCTGACCGGTTTCTTTGTTCTGGAGCCGCTGGGGATCCCTGTAAGTGCGATAGCAGCAGTTGGGGCTGCGGTGCTTTTCGTGGTAGCAAAGCGTGGTCATGCCATAAATACCGGGAAAGTGCTGCGCGGGGCGCCCTGGCAGATAGTGATTTTCTCGCTGGGTATGTATCTGGTCGTCTACGGCCTGCGCAATGCAGGACTGACTGAGTCTCTTTCAGCCGTACTCAATATGCTGGCAAACAAAGGCTTATGGGCTGCTACGTTCGGTACCGGCTTCCTGACTGCGTTCCTGTCGTCTGCGATGAACAATATGCCGACGGTACTTATTGGTGCATTGTCTATAGACGGGAGCACGGCGTCCGGCATCGTCAGAGAGGCGATGATTTATGCCAATGTGATAGGCTGCGATTTAGGTCCTAAAATCACCCCGATAGGCAGTCTGGCTACCCTGTTGTGGCTTCATGTGTTGGCACAGAAAAACATGACCATCACCTGGGGGTATTACTTCCGCACGGGCATAATCATGACTCTGCCCGTGCTTTTCGTCACTCTGGCCGCGCTGGCGTGGCGACTCTCTGTCACTTTGTAATGAGATACTGATATGAGCAATATTACCATTTATCACAACCCGGCCTGTGGCACCTCACGTAACACACTGGAGATGATCCGTAACAGCGGTAACGAACCGACCATTGTTTATTATCTCGATACTCCTCCAACTCGTGATGAACTTATCAAACTGATTTCAGATATGGGTATTTCAGTACGAGGATTGCTGCGTAAGAACGTTGAGCATTATGAGCAGTTGCGTCTTGATGAAGACAAATTTTCTGATGAGCAGTTGATTGATTTTATGCTTCAGCATCCGATCCTAATTAATCGGCCGGTTGTAGTGACACCGCTTGGCACACGTCTTTGTCGCCCCTCAGAAATAGTGCTGGATATTTTACCTGAAGGTCAGAAAAGCTCTTTTACCAAAGAAGATGGCGAAAAGGTCATTGACGAAACAGGGAGGCGGGTTAACTAATATTTCCGCGTAATATTAACGGGCGCCTGTTTACTTCATGCGGGCGTCATCTTGTTGCTCAAAGCTGACTGTATTTGGTTGTGCAGCGCCAGAGAATACAGTTAGGCCAAGTTTCAGCTAATACATTTTATGAAATGAGTGTGCTATTACCGTGAACCAAGTCTCCGGTTAACGCGAGCCAGTGACCCACATAGCTTCGAGATGGACAGCCAAAGTTAAATAATAAACTCTTATAATTCAATCCACTATGGCTTTTTTTTTATGCAAATTCTGACGGGGAGTTAACGATTCGTGCTCTTATGATATTGAACATTAATCGGTATAGGTGTACTGTTTATCTATACAGTATCTGGTGAGGTGGCTATGAACGTTGAAATCACGATCGACCGTAAGAAAAAATTGCCTGACGGAGCTGAGCCTGCTTTGGAGGCTGAGTTGCTGAGACGATTAAATCAAAAATATGATGGCTGCAAATTATCAATTCGCCGCGCAGGGGCTGACGGATTGAGTGTTTTGGGTGGTATTGACGGCGATAAAGAAACGATTGAAGAAATCCTGCAGGAAACGTGGGAAAGCGCCGACGACTGGTTTTACTGATTCACTTTTTATGGTGGCGGGCATTTCCCAAAGTGTCGCAGTAAGCGTTGCCCTTTGTGGCTGCTACCATGCTTTTTAAATGCGTCTGCATGCCGCTCTGGGGGGGTAATGTGAGTAATGGTTTAGAGGTTCCAGATGATCATTCCTGGTATGATGTTGTCAGGAGATCAGATGGAGCTATTCTTTTTAGCTTCCCCTCCGCAGGAAGACATTTAATTTACAGGGCGAATGGAGTGGTTTCTATGCGTCCACTGCTGCCCGACGAAGAAATCTTTACGCTCAATGGATTTATGAGGTTTGCTGAACGTCTTGGCTACCGCATTATCACACCTTCTGATAATATGAAATCAACGGTCTGAACAGCCGTTAACCTACTGCGCCACGGAGAGAAACCATGGCGCAATTGCACTTAATAAAGCAGTCACAAGGCATACTGATCCCTGCAACGCAGGAGACCAGCGAATTTCTGCAATCAAAATGCAGGCTCGGCGCCGTCCTGGAAGCCGACTATAAACTCGTCCGCAACCCGGCGTTTCATCGCCGCTACTTTGCTTTACTCAATCTCGGCTTTGACTACTGGGAACCTACCGGCGGAGCGATCTCATCCAATGAGCGCAAGCTTGTGTATGGCTACGCCAGTTTTCTAGCCGCCTATGGCGGTAACGAATCCTCCCTCCTTGATGCCGCAGAACAATACCTCGATCGCGTAGCCGAGAAACGCGCCGGTAGCATCAGCATCTGTAAATCATTTGACGCCTATCGGACGTGGGTCATTGTCGAGGCAGGGCATTATGACGCCATACAACTGCCGGACGGAACGCTAAAAAAACATCCCCGTAGCATTTCTTTCTCCAGCATGGACGACACCGAATTCCATGAATTGTACAAGGCGTCGTTGGATGTTCTCTGGCGCTGGATACTCTCCCGTTCATTCAACAGCCAGATAGAAGTCGAGAACGCCGCAAACCAGTTACTGAGCTTCGCGGGGTGATGACTATGAAGAAATCATGGTTCGCACATACCGAATGCACAACAGCTCAGGCAGACGAGCTGGTGGCTAAATACCGGCAGCGGGGGATCAAGGTTGAACGCAGTTTAAACCCAGACTTTCTAACCTGGACCGTCAGCGCGCAGCTGGTGGAGGACAAGAACCCTCCGCGCCCGGATTCCCGCTGGCGTAATCGGATGTGGGGGTGATTATGGCAAACCTTCGCAAAGCGGCTCGTGGCCGCGAATGTACCATTCGGATCCCCGGTTATTGCAATGGCAACCCGGAAACCAGTGTTCTCGCGCATTACCGTCTGGCGGGAACGTGTGGTACCGGGTGCAAACCCGATGACACCCAAGCGGCAATAGCCTGCAGCTGTTGCCATGACCTGATCGACGGCAGAAAAAAAACCACCGATTACACCCACGATGAATTACGCCTGATGCATGCAGAAGGCGTGTTCAGGACACTCGAAATATGGCGGCGTGAGGGACTTATCAAATCATGAAAATCTACGATATCACGCCCATCGGCAAACCCAGGATGACCAGAGTTGATAAGTGGAAGCAGCGTTCGGCGGTAATGCGTTACCGGGCGTTCTGCGATGAAGCTCGTCTGCGAAAAATTCACCTGTCGGAGTCCGGCGCTCACATCACTTTCGTTATGCCTATGCCGCAAAGCTGGAGTCAGAAAAAGAGGGCGCAGCATGCCGGGTGACCGGCGAAACAGGAGTCGAGATGAATCCGACGCTCAGGAATAAACTGATTGGCACAATTGCTGGCGGTTCCGGTGCTATCGCAATCGCTTCTGTGATGCTGGGTAACGCTGATGGACTGGAAGGGCGCCGCTATTACGCATACCAAGACGTCGTTGGCATATGGACGGCGTGCGATGGTCACACTGGCTCCGACATTCGCCGGGGTCACCGGTACACCGATAAAGAATGTGACGCCCTGCTGAAAGCAGATCTGCGGAGGGTGGCAAACGCCATTGACCCACTCATCAAAGTCCGCATTCCTGATCCTACTCGTGCCGCACTTTACTCATTCACCTACAACGTTGGCTCTGGCGCATTCGCCAGTTCCACGCTGCTGAAGAAATTGAATACTGGAGACGTGCCAGGCGCGTGCAAAGAATTGCAACGCTGGACATACGCTGGCGGGAAGCAGTGGAAAGGCCTTATCTCAAGGCGCGAGATTGAGCGCGAAGTATGTCTCTGGGGGCAGAAATGAGAGCGGTATTACTGATAGCAATATTTCTTCTGTCGGCCTGCGACAGCGGCCCTGAGCCAGCAAAATCAACGATGGCTGTATCTTCTCAGCTCTCTTCTGATGCAGACCGCATCAAGGTAACCAAAATGTCAGAGTTCAGGGACACCCTGGCTTACGACAACTGGCGCGGCGTATACCTCATTCAGGACAAGCAAACTGGGAAGGAATACATCGGCATAAGCGGCATTGGCATTTCAGAGGTTGGGGCGCATACGCAACTCGTAGGCAAAGTACAGCAATCCGTAGGGGATGAGCGATGAACCGCCTAACCGCCATTATCAGCGCAGTGGTTATCTGCTTGATAGTCAGCTTTGGGTGGTTGGCTAATTACTACCACGACAACGCTACCCAGTTCAAAGAGCAGCGCGATAAAGCCACTGAAAAACTCAGCTTGGCTAACGCCACCATCACCGACATGCAGACCCGTCAGCGCGATGTCGCTGCGCTGGATGCCAAATACACGAAGGAACTAGCCGATGCGCAAAACACCATTAGCGATTTGCGTAGGGATGTCGATTCTGGCCAGCGCAGGTTGCAACTCAACGCAAAATGTCCCGCGAACGGAGCGACCGCAGCCGGCGGCTTGGGCGATGCTGCCGGCCCCCGACTTACTGACTCCGCTGAGCGGGATTATTGGAGTCTCCGAGCCGGAATCGCCACCATCACAGGGCAAGTGAGCTACCTGCAGGAATACATCCGCACGCAGTGCCTGAGGTGACCATGCTTCTACTCTTCATTCTCCTGTCGATATGGCTCTGTCAACTACCGGAGAGGCCGGACTGGCTAGCAGCCAGTCCATATATCTCTACGCTGGCCCACTCAACTGAGTATCCAGCACGCAGTAAGGGGCTGCGCTGAGATAAGAGCCGCTACAAGAATCGCCTCGCAATAGCGGGGCTTTTTACTAACCGAGGAGTTCCAATGACCGTACGTGCAAAATTTCAATGTAACAGCATCAATAAATCGCCGGATAATTCTACTGCTGTCGTCCACCTTATCGCGGTAACGACTGGCAGCACGGAGAACGAAACCTGGTCGAAGTATACCCCCAGCGGTCAACTTCAAATGGTCATCTCTAACCCTGCAGCAGCAGAACAGTTTGAGCAGGGTAAAGAGTATTTCATCGATATCATCCCGGCTGAGTAGGGCATTACAGAGCCACCTTGCGAGTTGGCTCGATAATGTTCTCCACAACGTATAGAGAGTGCCGGTTTAAATCTTGAAAGTGGACAGTAGTTTCGTTTACCTGAACTGAAGCCTAAGTGCCGATCAAGCTTCAGGAGAACAGTTAATCAGTTACTTAATAGGTTTACTTTCAGAGGGAAGGAAAATGTTTCCGCAGTAGGGACAGATTAACGTTACATCATTTTTTATTCTCGATAGGGTGTATGTTGACTGGCGAGAACAGTGAGGGCAGGTGCTTTTTAAAGGTCTGAGTGTACGTATCTTGTCTTTGAGCGTCGACATGGCGTTTGTCCTTAGTGAGTGATTGCTAACCATACACTATAGGACAGGGGATAGCTCACTTTATAACCTCCCTAGCCCTGTGGTTACTTGCTTTTTGTGCGAGGGATATGGCAACAAATGACTAAAGCTAATTTCGTTAGGAAAAAGCTATTACCGAAACGCTGCACCAGCTCAATTGTAAGTAAACCATCCAACGGATTTTTAACGGTTTTCACTGAGTGACTGTGATAATGTCCAAACAACATCAGGGGCCGTCACATGATCTCATGCGATGAAGTTTAGGACCATGGAAGGTCAAATTTACGGATTTTCGCAAAAAAATGACTATTCACAGTGATATCGAGGCATATTTCTTACTTCTACTCAGCATGTGGCCAGTGTTGATAACTTTGTGTATCGCAATGTCTTTAGCTTTTTACGGTGTGTTAATGCGTAAAACTTCAATTATTTTCATAGTGCTTGCAATGGCTATTGGTGTATTGGGCTGGTTCTATACGTGACTGAGCCAGTAAGGTTTCGAATAAATAAACAAAGGCCAAGGTCGCTGATGCGGCTTTTTTATTGGCCATACAGGAGCCATTCCAAAAATAAGAAAACATGAGATTGTTAAGGGTATTGCTTTGTCTTATGTTTAAGGCGTCAAGTTAACCTAAAGGAACAATTATCATGTCTAAACGTCGCACTCTCAAAACTGCACTGGCGGCGGTTATTTCACTTGCTGTGCTTGCTGCTCCTGTTTACGCAAACCCAGGTAATGGTAATGGCGGAGGTGGGCATGGTAACAGCGGCGGCGGTGGCAATCATGGCAATAGTGGCAACCACGGGAATAGCGGAGACCACGGGGACAAAGCTCAGGGGAACGGTAAGTCAGGTGATGAACATGGAAATCGTAAAAATTACGGTAAGCCAGACCATGTAGACTCAGACATCAGCTTCTCTCGAGCACGTTCTTTGGCGGTGAACTACGGGTTGGTTGGTTATCAGGCTTTGCCGCCGGGGATTGCTAAGAACTTAGTGCGTGGCAAGCCGTTACCTCCGGGGATTGCAAAGAAAACGCTTCCAGCATCGATGATCAACGACCTGCCATATTATCCTGGTTATGAATGGCGAGCAGTTGGTGATGATTTGGTATTAGTCGCATTAAGTACGGCTATCGTTACTTCAGTAATCAACGGTGTTTTTGACTAAAATATCTATGATAGACGCGCCCTGTAGGGCTATTTAATGTCATCACAAAGGCCACCTCCGGGTGGCTTTTTTAATGGCATTACAGAAGGTACTACGAATAGTGACTTCGGTAATGCTCCCCACATCGCACAGAGGTAAGAAATGGCAGAAATCACCGCAGAAGAACAAATTCGCCTTAATCTGCTTTCCGTCCTGAACTACGACACAGCAGCCGCTGCTAAGGCGATTGCATTCGTACAGGACAGTCAGCTGAAGTATCAGATTTTCATCCAACAGTACAACCGGGTTGTAACCGAATCGGAAGTGGTAGCTAAGACCATCAAGGCGATTCCGGCATGCCGGTTACTTTGGCTATCAATGGTGCTGATTACGATCTGTTTATCGCAGCGTACACGCCCCATCAAAATGCGGTCCCTGGTGTTGGTGGAACGGCGGCAAGTTTACGGGGAAACGCTGCGCCGACCACATATGATTTTTCTGTTAGCGGGGAGACGTTCGATCTTCACTGGCAGGGAATCACTTACACCATCTCGCTGGTAGCGAACTATGGCACGATGCCAGATATGCTGGTCGCGATTAACGGCGGCCTGACGGGCTCGGGTTTGATTGCGCATGATGATGCCGGGGTAGTGCGTATCGTAGAAATTTCCAGTCCGTGGAAGGGCGGAAGCATCACGTCCTCAGCATTGCCGATTTCCGTTTTTGGTAGTGCGCCGGTATTCACTTCTGGAACGGCATCTACCGGCGGCAGTCCTGCGATAACAGCTAACGTGACGCTGGCGTATGGCAGTGCCTCGGGAGAGGCGTTCTCAGGCATCCCTGAGGGCACACAGCGAATGTCGCTGGCGCACCAGGGCGGTGAATACCAGATAATTGAGGTAGACGGCGTCTCCGCTTCGGTAACCCGTCTTGTTGGCGGTGTTGTTGATTCATCATGGCCGGGGTTCTCCACTCGCACGATGATCGATTACAGCGCAACAGGGATTAGCGATAACGATAGCTGGATGGGACCGTTTTTAGCGTGCCCTGACAATGAAGTCGTTAACGCATTCGAGGTGAATTTCTCGTTTCCGTCAGGTATTTGCGGTTTCGACAGCAAAGGCAAAAAGCGTATCCGACACTGCGAATGGGAAATTCAGTACCGGGTTTATGGTTCAGGGGTTGGATGGACAAGTAAACAGGGCGTTTATGCCCTGCAGAACGTCAACGGGTTGGGGTTCACTGAACGGTTTGACCTTGAATCACCTGGCCTCGTTGAGGTCCGTTGCCGCCGGCGGAATGAGCAGGGTTCGAATAACGCCAGGGATTCGATGTTCTGGCACGCCCTGAGAGGGCGGTTGCTGGCCCGGCCATCATCCTATGCTGGCGTGATGCTGATGGCGGCCACGGTTGAAACCGGCGGCGTACTGGCGGCACAGTCTGACAGGCGCGTCAGTGTAGTTGGCACGCGAATTTATGAAACTGGCGCAGCCCGCAGTATTTCCGGCGCGCTGTATCACGTCGGGAATTCGCTGGGGCTGGCAATGGATGCCGAGGCGATCGATGTGCTGGAATCAACCTACTGGACGCCTGGCAGCGAGTATTTTGATTACGCCACCGGAGACAGTATTTCTTCGCTCGAGATGCTGCAGAAAATCACTAATGCGGGAAAATCATATTTTCTGCTTAGCGACGGGCTGGCATCGGTTGGCCGGGAAGGGATCAAAAACTGGTCCGGTATTATCAGCCCTCATGAAATGACGGAGGAGTTGCAAACCACGTTCTCTGCACCGTCGGCGGATGATTACGATGGTGTTGACGTGACTTACATCAATGGCACCTCGTGGGCAGAGGAAACGGTGCAATGCCGGACACCGGACAACCCGACACCGATGAAAGTAGAGAAATATACGCTCGACGGCGTTTTGGACCCGGACCGTGCTTATCGAATTGGCATGCGTCGCCTGATGAAGTACCTGCATCAGCGACTTGGTCACACAACCAGCACGGAGCTTGATGCTCTCGTTTATCAGTTCGGCGATCGCATATTGCTCACCGATGATATTCCTGGCAATAAAACGGTGAGCTCTCTTGTCGTCGATATGACTACCGATGGCGGACAGACCACCTTTTTAGTGACAGAGTCGCTCGACTGGTCGTTTGAAAACCCGCGGGCGATTTTACGTTACCAGAATGGTTCTGCCTCTGCTTTGCTGGTGGCCACGCGGGTACCAGGTATCATTCTTTCGCGCCGCACCTGATCCCGGTGAACGCTGAATACTCCAGCTGGCTCCGTCATAAACCAGCAGGTCGCCAAGATAGACGGCCTGGCCGTTCCAGCTACCGGGGGCAGTTTCGGATACGCTGGAATTGGTGTTGTATGCCTCGTAGCTGTAATAGTCGCCAGCAGAAAACGAGCCGGAGGGAGTGGAGATCGTCGGGCTGGTCAGTCGTCCGCGGCGGTTAGTCGATGGCACGGTGCCAGGGGAATAGGGCACCCCCGGCGCTTTTCCTGCGACTTTAAGACCAAATGAACGGCGGCACTCAACTGATACGCCTGTGTTGTTTACGCCATACATAGCACGGCAAATATGGGATGATAACGGTGACCAGCCGGACCCGTCTTTATCGTTCGTTCGGGCGGTAATATCCGCTATTCGGGAACGGACAGCATCCGGATAAACACTGACAATATCCTGGGAAACGGGAAGGACTGCGCCCCGTAAATCGTCAGTCAGATTTTCAGCGGTAATGATTTTTTTCCCGATCGACAGCATCGGAATTTCCACTTGTCCGGAAACGCTGACACGCAATGCACATCGGCGTGTTACAGGGTCCAGCCAGGCCAGCACATAGCCACTTTCCGGCGAGAGGGTGACCGGAATTAATCCCTGAAGGTTTTCCGACAGCATGTTTTTTTCAACAGCACCATCTGCGATTTTCAGCAGGGGAATGTCGACCTGGCCGGTAACGGAAACCCGAAGCGCCATGCGACGTGTCACCGGGTCAATCCATGCCATGACATAACCCGTCGCCGGATCGAGGCTGACCGGGACTAACTGCTGAACATCCTCTTCCAGCGCCTGGCGGCCAATCGATCCCCCTCTGTACTGCAGAAGCGGAATTTCAACCTGGCCCGTTACGGTCACGAGAATACAGGCCCGCTTTGTTACCGGGTCCCGGAACGCCAGAACATAACCGGTTTCCGGATTCATAACTTCAGGGATCAGGCCGGAGGTTTTCATTCCGTCAAAAATATCGTCGGTATATTCCTGCGATGGCATGCGGCGTCCGGTAGGTACCAGAGTGCCGTCTACATTCATATATTCGATCGCCAGAGCAGTATCATCGGGGCTGCGTACATACGTAGTTGAACCGGGAGGGATATTCGCAATATCGGCCTGGGCTTCTGCCAGCGTCGTGTACTGTTTGCTGAGCGGGATGAGGTTCTGCCGGATTTCATCATTTTTCGCCATCATCTGGCGCCAGGTATCCAGCGGCTCCCCGCCGCGATCGGGAATGGTGGCTTCCGGGCCGTTTACCAACCTGTCGGCGCGTTTCACGTTATCCAGGAATATTTCTGGCGTCGTCGTGCCCAGCGGCGGATTCAGGTCATCTGCAGCCATAGTTTTTGCTCCAAAAAATAGCGTTCGCGCAAACGAGGGTTTGTGCGAAGTGATGGAGCTTTTTACAATCAGCTTTTTCAATGGGTTACAACATGCTGATTGGTTATGCTAGGGTCTCAACAGTGGACCAAAACCTAGATTTACAGAAAAATGCGCTGATTCGTGCAGAATGTGAGCTGATTTACGAGGATACGGCGAGCGGAAAGAACTCCCGGCGGCCAGGGCTTAAACGCACGCTGCGGCGGCTCCGGCCTGGTGATGTGCTGGTGGTTTGGAAACTGGATCGGCTGGGGCGAAGCGTGCGTGACCTGATCACGCTGGTATCGGAGCTGCAGGCGCGCGGGGTTAATTTCCGAAGCCTGACCGATAGTATTGATACCAGTACGGCCGCCGGCCGATTTTTCTTTCACGTAATGAGCGCCCTGGCGGAAATGGAGCGCGAATTGATAGTGGAGAGGACTCGCGCAGGTTTAGCCGCGGCCAGGGAGCAGGGGAGAGTCGGCGGCCGCCGGAGGGTGATGACTCCGGAGGTTGTCGAGCAGGCGCGACGAATGCTGGATAACGGCGCGACCCGGCAGCAGGTGGCCGACCTGATCGGGGTAGGTGTGAAGACCATTTACAAATATTTCCCTGCGGGGTAAGGATGCTCACCTGAGAACCGTATTTCAAGCAAAAGGACATGATTATATCTTGGCCCGGTTGCTATAGATTGATGAACCGACAGGTGTTTAACTGAAATGTCATATGTTTTTGTAATGAATTGAAATGTAATTATTTAAGAGGATGATTGGATGAATTAAGATGTGACGTTACACGACAATTTTTATAATGCTCGCACATCTAAATTTAGAAAGATAAACCAATTAATTTAAAATTTTAATAACACATTTCCAGGGAATAATCTTCGGTTTGAAGGTTATGTGTCAAGAGTTTTCAAAGAATTGTCTGATGGACTCCTTTTCACCAAGGTATTCAAAGCCGAACAAACGAATTTTAACTTGGTTGTAAAACCATGCATTATCATGCCGTTCAATTACTCCCCCGGTATGGAAGCATAACCCCGTTGCTGCCCGAATAATCGCATATTTATCATTGCTGAACCTGACTCTATGGATGCAGAAAGGTTGGTTTACGTCTCCAAGAACACGGCTGGCAATGATATCCCCTTCAATAAAAACATCTTTCCTGCTTTTCATAAACCTTCCTTCATCTCAGTGATAAGCTGTTTTAGTACTCTGTATTGTTCAAATGCGAAAGTGCTGATCAGCCACCAATACACCAACATTCTGATGGTCTGAATAATAGCCCACAGGCAGGGCACTCCAGAACCGCATTTTTCCGTAATTTACCTGCTTTCTGATCGGCCCGGTGGGCACATACCGGGCAAGCCACGTGAACGGGTCTTTCTTTAAAATGCCTGAGTCCATTTGTATAAGACATAAATTGATACTCTATGGAATGTAATATTCATTATACGCCTTTAAACAAGATTATTTAGATAATGTTATGTGGATTTATTACTAAATCAGCAAGTCAGACCCGCAGACCACCTAGGTGATTTGTGATATAATACCCTTCCGTGAGAAATTTATAATGAAATCAGAAGACATCCTCGACTGGTACCCGGCGCAATTGCCGCCAGTGAAAATTATCCTTGGTGAAGCCGTGCTGGCCGTCGGCAAACAGGGGCGCCCCATTAACACCCGGACGTTGCTTGAGTACCTGCAGGTGATGCAGGACAAACAAAAAAGAAGGGATGACAAAACCGCGATGAAGACCGCAATTGATGTTCTCCGGGACAATCAGCGCACTAACGGCAGACGTTAATGCGCACGCTAAGCCAGCGTCAGTTCTGAATGATATCAATGGTATGGAATTGTCCGTCATCCATCAGCGGAATGCTGTCATCGGGGAGGATGATGCCGTCCAGAGTGGCCTGGTATTTCCCGACGCCACGTGAAACGCTAATGTGATACTGACTGTCGCCGTACTGATATGTCATGGAAAACGACGGCCAGTTGTCCGGCAACAGAGAATGAACGGTAAGGGAAGTACCGCAACGTTTTATCCCCAGCAGCTCCTCTGTCAACAAACGGTATGCCCAGCCTGCGGAACCGGTATACCAGCTCCATCCGGCACGACCCGTATGCGGCGCGACGCTGTACACATCAGCGCTCATGACGTAGGGCTCCGCTTTATATCTTTCCACTTCACAGGCATCCAGCGTGTGGTTTATCGGGTTGATCATTGACCACAGCTGCCACGCGCGTTCTGCATTCCCCATCCGGGCAAACGCCATCACCGCCCAGATGGCGCCATGAGTATACTGCCCCCCGTTCTCCCGCACTCCTGGCAGATAGCCCTGGATATATCCCGGATTCAGCCCGTGCCCATCGAAAGGTGGCGTTAACAGTTTGATTAGCCCGGCCTCGTTATCCACCAGATGCTTATCCAGCGCCTGCATCGCCATGACGCTACGCGCCCGGCTGGCGACCCCGGACAGTACCGACCAGCTTTGCGCAATCGCATCAATTCGACAGTCTTGCGACGCTTTTGAGCCCAGGGGAGTACCGTCGTCAAAATATCCTCGCCGGTACCATTCACCGTCCCATGCCGAGGTTTCGAGATTTTTTTGCAGGCGCAGCGCCTCTGAACGACACATTGAAGCGACGCTGGCATCCTGTCGCCGATCGGCAAGCGAAGCGAAGCGTTGTAAAATATCGTACAGGAAGAAGCCCAGCCAGACGCTTTCACCTTTCCCCTCAATGCCAACCTGGTTCATCCCGTCATTCCAGTCGCCGGCCCCCATCAGCGGGAGACCGTGCTGCCCGAAGCGTAATCCATGCTGAATAGCTTTGACGCAGTGTAACCATAGCGTCTCTTCGGTGCTGCTGATGACCGGCGTGTCGTAGACGGACTCTTCACCCGGATGGAGCGGGCGACCTTGCAGATAAGGAATATTCAATTCCAGTATTTCCGTGTCCCCGATCGTTTCGACATAGTGACAGACTGCGAGCGGGAGCCAGAGATAGTCATCCGAACAGCATGTACGCACGCCGTTACCGTGAGGAGGGTGCCACCAGTGTTGCACGTCTCCCTCAACAAACTGTCGTGTTGCGCACAGCACTATCTGTTCGCGCATCCTTTCCGGGGCGGCGTGACTGAGCGCCAGCGTATCCTGCAGCTGATCGCGAAAACCAAATGCGCCGCCGGACTGATAGTAACCGCTACGCGCCATAAGGCGACTGGCTATCGTCTGGTACAGCAACCACCCGTTGACCAGTAAGTTCACGGAGGTGTCCGGGGTATTGACCACCATTTTATCGAGTACGTGATGCCAATAGCGGTGAACGTTGTTCAGCTCCTGGCGGACGGTATCCTCATTCAGATAGCGGGCCAGGGTCTCCTGAGCCCGGCTATGATTTTCATCCACGCCAAGGACAAAAATAAACGTTCTCTGGTCGCCATCAATTAGCGTGGCCGCGGATTGTACTGCTGCGCAGGGATCCAGCGCGGCCCCCGTTTTACCCGAGAGCCTGCGCAGCTTCATGGCGTCCGGATTTTGCAATGAACCGTTTCGGCCAATAAACTCGCGGCGGTCGCCCGTCAGCGAGCAGTCGGAGCCGCTGACGGCAAAAAATGCCGTGCGCTCGCCGCCGTTAGCGCCGTAAAAGTTGTTGGCCATCACCCCGCAACCGCCAGAAATGTTGACTGGATACGTAACGATATGGGAGGCCGAACGGGTTTGTAAATCCCCAAGCGTCCACTCCGCATAGCCGGTGACGGACAGTTTACGCGTTCGTCCCGAATTATTACTGAGCGTCAGGATCGCCAGTTTAACCGGTGCCTGTTCGGCGACCAGTATCGTCAACTCACTGTCTATCCCGCTCTCCCGGTGGGCAAACACGCTGTAGCCAAAACCATGACGGGTCAAATAGTCGCCGTGGCCGCGCACCGGCAGTATCGTCGGCGACCAGCACGCACCGCTCTCTTCATCACGCAGATAGAAGGCTTCACCACTGCGGTCGCTCACCGGATCGTTTTCCCAGGGCGTTAAGCGGTATTCATGGGCATTTTCATACCAGCTGTAGGCCTGTCCCGCCTCTGAGATAACGCTGCCAAAATCGGCGTTTGCCAGCACATTTGACCACGGAGCTGGCGTCGGCTCGTTTTCCCTGAGGACAATCTGATACTCCCGACCATCCTGAGAAAAGCCGCCGAGCCCATTGAAATGGCGCAGCTGATGGGTATCAGGCGTCCAGTCGGTATGTCGATTGCCCTCCGCTGCAGGGTGCGGAATTAGCAACCTGGCCTGGGGTTTTAGGGTATGAATGCGCTGGTTAAGCTGTTCACTTAGCCCACCGGCTCGATCATCAAGGTACAGGCAGGCGACGCTCATCAGAAGCTGCTTATCCTCGGCGGAGAGATGCTCGCCATTACGGACAAAAATCCCGCCTGATTTATCCAGCAGGCTGGCTCCCGACCTGGCATAAATCAAATCCATAATCTGGTTTTGCAGCGCCTGCTGGTAACCGCCAGGGCTCTCATTGAGGATCACCAAATCGACCTCCAGCCCTTTCTGGCGCCAGTATCGGTGCGCCTGAATAAGTGTTGTTACCGAGGCGATACCCTCTTCGCTGGTGATACTGAACAGCACTATCGGCAGATCGCCTGAAATCGCCCAGCCCCACAGGCCGGACTGACCTCGCCGGTTACGGCTGATAATCTGGCCGTCGGCGCGCAGCTCGTGACAGGGGTAAAGCACCGCGCTGGCGAGACGGTTAAACAGCGTGGCATCATCTTCACTGGCGTTCATCTGGCGTAACACCACCAGACTGTGGGACCAGGCCAGTTCAAAGATGCGGTCAGCGATGGGGTGATCTCTGTATTTTTCAAGCAACGCCAGGCTGTGCTGGCGGCTTTCGCTGATACCGTAAACGATATCGATAGTGACGGGCTGTCCCGGCAGTAGCGTGATAGCGTGGCGAATCGCCAGTATCGGATCAAGAACGGCCCCCGAGGTATTGCTGAGCGGTCCTTTTTTTACGCTTGTCAGCGCATTTGAAGGGGTTCTGCCGCGGCCAATAAATGCTGCCCTGTCGGTTTCAAACGAGATGCTCTTACTGTTATTGCCATGCACGACCACCATGTGAAACATGCACGGGTTCTGTTCGTCCAGCGAACGCGGGCGGCGATGGCACAGGATCGCGTCACGATCGGGGTTAATCTCGGTCTGGATGAATAAATTGCTGAATGCCGGATGGGCCCGATCGCTGGCGTCGGACGCCAGCACCACTTCGGAATAGGTTGTCAGTTCAAGGTCGCGCGGCATTCGCCCCCTGTGTACCAGCGTGAGCCTCCGTAGTTCAATATCATCTTCCGGGGAGACCACAATCTGGGTTCTGACACTCAGCGATCCGAAAGTACGCCTGTATTCAGCGCCGGCATCGGTAAAGATCGTCTCGTCGCCGTTATCGGCGTCTTTGCCGGTGGGATGCCAGGTATTGCTCCAGACTTCGCCCGTTTGCGAATCGCGGATATAGCAGAATGCTCCCCAGTTATCCCGGGTCGTATCGCTGCGCCAGCGCGTGAGGGCAATATTGTTCCAGCGGCTATAGCCACCGCCACCGGGGGTCAACATCAGATGGTAATGACTGTTGGACAACAGCTGAACTTCAGGCACCGGCGTATCTGCTCCGGTGAAAATACGCGGTTCGTAGCGAACGGGTTTGACCCTTCCTTCATGGGATTCGAAATGACGGCGCGGGCTGTAGAGATCGACCGCATCCGGCACGCGCTCCTGTAACAGCAGGCTCGCCGAGCGGAAGACGGTACTGGACATGAATCGCTCCGTCATCGGGGCGTTAAGCAGCACGTGAGCCAGCGCCTGAAATGCCATCCCCTGATGGTGCGCCATCCAGGACTGCACGACGGCATACAGCTGCCCGGTTGCGAGGCGGGAGGGAGTATAGTCCAGCGCTTCATAAAAACCGTATTCGCCGCGCGCGCCGTTTTTTTCCAGGCTGAGCAGATTCTCGCAGGCTTTCTGCGGAGAGATCGTTAGCGCCAGCAGTGTCGCATACGGGGCGATGACCATATCGTCAGCAAGTCCTCGCCGCAGACCGAGGCCCGGTACGCCAAATGCCTGATACTGATAATTGTGCTGAACATCAAAAGCATGATAACCGGACTCCGATACCCCCCACGGCACCCCACGCTCTTTGCCCCAGCGTATCTGACGCTTAACCGCGGACTGGCTCATTTCATCGAGAAGGCTACCGGGCCAGGTGGGCATCACCAGGTTCGGCATCAGGTATTCAAACATCGAACCGCTCCACGACATCAGCGCGGTTTCATGGTCAATGGTGGTGAACAACCGTCCCAGGGCATACCAGCTTTTTAACGGCAGCTGGTTAGTCGCGATGGCGAGAAAACTGGTCAGACGGATTTCAGACGGCAGAAGATCGTAATGGCTTTTATCGGGTGTGTTCGTATCACAGTTGTAGCCGACGCTGAGCAGGCTGGTCGCCTCGCTGTACAGAAAAGCAAAATCCATTCTCGCATGATCGTTCAGCCGCTGTTCAAGTTCAGTGATAATCTTCAGCCGCATGCGGGCCAGCGCCGTAGCCGATGCCGGAGGCGTTCCTTCGCCGCAATAGCTCGCGCCGGCAAGCCAGCTCAATGTCGGCAGCATCTGTTCGCTATACGTCTGAGGTATCCAGCCAAGCAAATGCGACCATTCATGGCAAAGCTGCACCAGCTGATGCTCAAGGTGTCCTGTCCAGCGCACCACAAGGCTGCTCTCCTGAGCGCACTGCGTCGTCAGATGGTTACACTGGGCGCGCATTTTTTTAAGTTCGTTGAACAGCTGCGCCGGAGGCAGCGACGCTGCGTTCAGGCAGTGCTTGCGCAGCAGTCGCAGACCGGTTGGCGCGTTCTGACCCCAGTGTTTTTCCAGAATGATTATCGTATCGTTCAGTCCGGCCAGGATCTGCTCGCTGTTCAAAACCGGCTGATGACGCATGGCGGACAGGCCTTCGCGCAATGTTAGTAAATGGCCGGCCATATTGCCGCTGTCAACGCTCGAAACATAGCGTGGGCTGAGGGGCGCGAGCGTGCGGGTGTCATACCAGTTAAAGAGATGGCCCCGGAAGTGTTCCATTTTATCCATTGAGTCGAGAGTCATCGTCACGCGCTGTAAAACCTCTCCCCCGGGCAGGTAGCCAAAATCCCAGGCGGTCAGGTTGGCCATCAGGGAAAGTCCGATATTGGTGGGGGAGGTGCGATGTGCGATGGTTGGCTGCGGTATTTCCTGGTAATTGTCCGGTGGAAGCCAGTTCTCTTTTGCCGTGGCAAAGGTTTCAAAGAAGGCCCAGATTTCGCGACTCGTCTGACGCAGCAGCTGCTTCTGTTCCTGGTTCAGCGAAATCGCCTTACGTTCAGGCTGGCGGCTTAGCCAGCTCAGCAGCAGGGGGGCCAGACACCATAGAACGCCGACGGGCAGAGCGATAGTCAGAAGCCGTGGGGAAAAATGAAAAGTCATCATCGTCAATGCCGCCCCGGCGACAACATTCAGCCACATCGCCCGATAAAAACGAATCACCGAAACGCCGGGCTGATGGCCGTCGGGGCTGTGGCTGGTCCACTGGATGAGATTGCGCTGACTGACGCCAAGACGCCAGAGCGTCACGGCAATGGCGTACAATGAGTATCCGGCCTCATGCGGCAGTATCGCAAAATTGAGCCCGATACGGGAAAACCGTTTCAGCGCCCCGGCCGCGACGAGTGGAATATGCAGCCGCAAAGGGCGACGAAGCGGTTTATGCAGAAGGTCGTGGCTGATACTCAGCGCTGAAGGCAATAACCACACCAGCGCCAGCGCGCCAAGCCAATAAAGCGGGTTGGGGACCAGCAGCAGGGAGCAAAAAAGAAGCGTCAGCAAAGACGGGCTGACCAGACTGCGGCGTAAATTGTCGAATAACTTCCAGCAGGAAAGCGCCGATAGCGGGTTTTTATCCCGGGTTCCATCCGCCTTTCTGATGTACGGGCTGAGCCAGTTAAGCAGCTGCCAGTCGCCACGGATCCAGCGGGTGCGGCGGGCAACGTCTGACAGATAGTTGTTCGGGTACTGCTCGTAGAGTAAAACTTCACTGAGTAGCCCGGAGCGAGCGTAGCACCCTTCGAGTAAATCATGGCTGAGGACCAGATTTTCCGGGCAGGCGTTGGCGGTGGCCAGGACAAAGATATCGACGTCATAAATGCCCTTACCAACGAACGATCCTTCGCCGAAGAGATCCTGATAGATATCTGAAGACATCATCGAATAGGGATTATTACCCGGCACGCTGCTGCGCATGGCGGCATAGCGTCCCTGTCCGTTGCGCGGCATTTCCTCCGCCATCCCGGGCTGTAAAATGCCGTACCCTTTGACGACCCTCTGCCGTAGCGGATCATACTCTGGCAGGTTGAGCGGATGCGCCATTGTCGCGACCAGCTTATGCGCCGTGTCGCGCGGTAACACCGTATCGCTGTCCAGGGTGATGACATATTTAATATGACCCGGCAACAGATGCGCTGGCGCATCTGCGACGCTGGAAAATTGTGCCGCGGGATGGCGCAACCAGTTGTTCAGCAACGCCAGCTTTCCCCGTTTGCGTTCATAACCCATCCATTTTTCCTGCGTGGGGGCCCATTCTGGCTGTCGGTGCAGAAGATAAAAGCGTGGGCGGCTGGCTGGATAACGGCGGTTAAGATCCTCAGTTTCCGCGATGGCCTGTCTGAGCAGCCCGCTGTTTTCTGGCGGTTTTTCAACGGCGGAATCGGCAAAATCGGTGAGAAGGGCGAAGCGGAGGTTTTCGTTCTGATTACCCAGCCAGCACACTTCCAGGCTGGTGAGGAGCTTGCTGATGCTTTCGTGACTTGTCAGCATACAAGGGACCACTACCAGGGTCGCGCAATCAGCCGGAATTCCAGCGGAAAAATCCATTCGCGGCAGCGGTCGGGGTATTCGAAAGCGAGTGGTCGCTTCGCTCAACAAATCGTTCATTAACTGACTGACCGCCAAAATAAGCGGCAATGCCAAAAGTATCAGCATCCAGCCCATTCCCTGCTGCGCGGTTTCGTGCAAAACTCCGGCCGTCACCGCTGTCGTCAGCAGGCTCAGGCTGCCAAGCCATGACAACAAGGGGATTTTGTTGAAACTATGCCGCAGGCGTATCAGCCCTGAGGTATCTGCGGAAAGCTGTACTTCCAGCAGCTCGCGGCCTCCACCGGCCAGATAATAACCAATATGATGCCCCGGCGTGCCGGGCGCATTTTCCACAGAAAGGGCCAGTACTCGGCTGGCTACCTCTGACTCGCTGAAACGACTGTCTCTGGCCAGGATCTCGATGACGTGGCGGTAATGATCCCGGGTATCAAAGTGCATACGGGAATAGGTGCCGGCAGGATCGAGACGCAATGTCTGTTCTACGACGCTGATTGCCTCGGCGAAATCAGCCCAGTTCGTTTCGCTCAGCAAACGCAAGCCCGCGATGCTGTTGCTGACGGAAAGCTGGCTGGCCGCAAGCTGTTGATTGAAGCGGTGAATGAGAACCTCGGTTGTCACGCCCTGTTCAGCAAGACGCTGGTCCACCCAGGTCAGCGGCAGAGCCAGCGCATTGCCGCGCCCCTGCAGGCGGCGTACCAGTTCTGCGACAAACGCACTGCTCAGCGGCGGCCGCGCGCGCGCCATGTCGGCGACCACCATGATTAAGTCTGCCGGAGTATTCTCGGCACATTCGAAAATCCGCGTAATCCATGTATCTGCCAGGCTGCGCTCTTGCTGGGCTTTTACTACTTCCATACTGACGCGACGCAGATTTTCGATTAGAGACAGACGCAGCATGCCCGGTAGCGCCCAGACCTCGCCTAACGTCAGCGGCGTCACCTGTTGATAGGCCGCAATATAGCTGGTCAGGCTGGCCACATCCCAGCGCCCGTCTCCGTGGGCAATAGCTTTAGATGCAATATCGTAAATGCGCGGGCAGTGGTGAGGCGATGCCAGGGACGGGAGGCCTTTGCCAAAGCTTTTTGGCAGGTGCTGGCGGACAATGCGGATTTGTTCCTCAATCAGGTAGTAATTATCAAGCAGCCACTCACCCGCGGGCATGATGCTCGATTTTTTCCCGGCATTGAGCGCATAACAGTTTTGCGTGATCGCAGCCTCATTATCCCCCAGCCGTTTAAGAAGATAGTAAGGCAGCTTGTCCGGCGACAACTTATGAGTATGCGCCAGTTTCTGGCCGTAACGTTCCATCTGAGGCGTCGAAAACAGCTCAGAGCGCAAGCTATTTTCGCTTGTTGAGTCGTTGGCAGGAGACGGCACCAGTTCAGGGGCTTTCGTAGACATACGGGAGCGGCTAAACCATGCCCGGGGATTCATTTTCATAGCGTTGCTCTGATGCGACATTAACGCGCAGGAGCAGTTGCGAAATCAGTTCAGAAACGTTCTCTCAGGATGGGCGTAAGGCATCAGGGATTTAACAGCTGCCGGTCTTTATTTCAGTATAGAACACCGATTTGTACGTGAGCCGGCGTAAGGGGTTAGCGTGGCGAGACAAAAAGGGCCTTACATCCCGGGCATAGCATTGCCTGCTTTAACCGAATCTTTGATGCAGGCTGGGGGGATTTTAAGCCGCAGATGGGGCAGGTGGCGGTGGACGTTCCACCGATGAGCTTCATTGCGTAATCGAGAAATGACATGATGATTAACCTTTCAATGAATGTTTTTTAGTCTACCATGTCTGGCTAAAATTTAATCTTTTTAATGTTGGCGCTTGCTATTTATATTTGTTATGTCATGAATGATTGTTTAACACATTGTTTTTAAGTTTTTTTTTATGGTTCTTATCTAAGGCTAGGTAATCAGCTTTGGTCTTTCATATTACTAACTGTGCGCGATACCGTATGCCAGATGAAATGTTTTGCAGACACAATTCCATCGGCGGCAATCTCCCCGGCTTCCTTACCTCCAATATCCTGTCTCATCCATTCACGAGCGGCTTCTGGAACCAGTACGAGCGGCCCGCGGTCGTGAATATCGATCAGCTCTTGGTCGGCGGTTGTAGTCACTATCCGATTTGATACTGATGGCTTTGTGGCGTAACTAAGAGGCACGGCAGGGAAAATGCTGCTGTAGGCAGGTCACAAAAGGGTCTTAAGTTATTGATAAATAGTGACTGGATTTGTGGTGCAATGTGGTGAACTGCAGTGTATTTTTTAATCTATTATTATTATAACATTATGATTTATATGCGTATTATGTGTTTTGTTTTCACTTTTGTATCTAAAGTGTCGTTTGATTAACAATTGCAAAAAAATATGGCAGACATTGACCGACTTGTACAGAAAGTGCGCAGCACGGCGGCGCGCCAGCTGATAAAGTCATATTTATAAGGCAACTTCTGGGCACAGAAGATAAAATATAGAGAGTGAAAAAAATGTTATTATCTGTCCTGCGTTCAGGACGCTACAATGACAAATTACTGCCGTATAGAAGTTAAGGAAGCATGACAATGAGCACTACCGTAGAAAAAATCGAACGTCAAATCGCTGAAAACCCGATCCTGCTGTACATGAAAGGATCGCCAAAACTGCCAAGCTGCGGCTTTTCCGCTCAGACCGTGCAGGCGCTCTCCGCGTGCGGCGAACGCTTTGCCTACGTTGATATCCTGCAGAACCCGGACATCCGCGCGGAGCTGCCGAAGTATGCAAACTGGCCGACCTTCCCGCAGCTGTGGGTTGATGGCGAGCTGGTTGGCGGTTGCGACATCGTGATTGAAATGTATCAGCGCGGTGAACTACAGCAGCTGATCAAAGAAACGGCGGCGAAGTATAAAACTGACGAGCCGAAAGCAGAATAATTTTGCTACCCGTAAAAAAGCGACTTCCGATGAAGTCGCTTTTTTTTGTCTCTTATTCCGCTTCAGGCAGCGGCAGCGGCCATCCGCCAAGGCGCTTCCAGCGGTTAACTATCTCGCAGAACAGCTGGGCAGTCTGGTCGGTATCGTACAGCGCAGAGTGCGCCTTGGTACCATCAAACTCCATACCGGCGGCGAGGCAGGCTTTGGACAGCACGGTTTGACCGAGCGCCAGTCCGCTCAGTGCGGCGGTATCAAAGGTGACGAAAGGGTGGAACGGATTGCGTTTTAGCCCGGCGCGCTCGGCGGCAGCCATGGTAAAGCTGAGATCGAACGTGGCGTTGTGCGCCACCATGATGGCGCGATTACAATCGCTGTCCTTCATCCCCTTGCGGACCATTTTGAAAATAGCGTGCAGCGCGTCGTACTCACTCACCGCGCCGCGTTCAGGGTCGTTAGGGTTGATGCCGTTAAATGCCAGCGCTTCGGGCTGCAGGTTTGCACCCTCGAAAGGTTCAACATGAAAATGCAGCGTTTCGTCCGGCATCAACCAACCCTGCTCATCCATTTTCAAGGTAATGGCAGCGATCTCAAGCAGGGCGTCGGTTTTGGCATTGAACCCGGCGGTTTCGACATCGATAACCACAGGATAAAAACCGCGAAAACGGTCGCACAGACCATTAAGTTGAACGTTCTCGGACATCAGATTCTCTTTACTGGAAAAAAGTAGCGCGCATTATGGCAAATTTTGCCGTGCCTTGCAGCAGTCAGGGGATAAAACAGCGGGCGCCGATCGGCGCCCGAAACCGTTAGTGGCCGAGGCCTTTTCCGGCGTCTTTCTCTTCGATCAGCTCGATTTTGTAACCGTCCGGATCTTCAACGAAGGCGATAACCGTGGTGCCGCCTTTAACCGGGCCGGCTTCGCGGGTGACGTTGCCGCCGTTCTGGCGAATACGTTCGCAGGCTTCTGCCGCATTATCCACGCTCAGGGCGATATGGCCGTAGGCGCTGCCGAGATCGTATTTGTCCACGCCCCAGTTGTAGGTCAGCTCGATAACCGCCGTATCGCTCTCCTCGCCGTAGCCAACGAAGGCCAGCGAATATTTATATTCGGTGTTTTCGCTGGTACGCAGCAGCTTCATGCCGAGCACGTTGGTATAAAACTCGATAGAACGCTGCAGATCGCCAACGCGCAGCATGGTGTGAAGTAAGCGCATGTTTGTATACTCCTGTTTTACAACAGCCTGTTGGCCGTCGTATTTGAAAATGGCCAGAATGGCATCAGAAACGGACAAGGCGTTTCCGGCACCGGAGCACTATAACGTAAAAAGGCGGCCTTTTCAGGCCGCCCGTCCGATAAGAGGCATCATGCGCTAAAAACGAATGGCCGCCGTGCCCGGAGCGCGCGCCGGTCGGCTACGATTTGCGCAAATCGATGCGCAGGATGCGTTCCTTCGCCCCTTCGACAAATACGTCAGGATCCCAGTCGCGGTTGAATCCTTCCTTTATACCGACGTACAGAGTATCCCCGTCTGCCGATAGCACCATCTGGTTTGGATAGACCGGCGTGCGGAATTCACGGGTTACGGCATAGGTTGTGGCATCGACAACGCTGAGGGTGCCGCTGGTGAAATTGGTGACGTAGAGCTCGTTATATTTCGGGTTGTACCTTACCGCGTTGGCCCCGGCGCCGGTACGCACGTAGCCCAGCTGCCTGCCGTCGCGCAGGTCGTAAATATAGAGCCCGTCACGGGGGCCGCTGCGGTCGTCATGGTCGAAGGCGACGACAAAGACCCTGGCGGAGTCGGCGTCTACCGCCAGATTCTGTGCGCTGGGAAGCCGCGGCTGCGTGTTCTTGAGGGCAATGGTGCGCAGCACCTGCTGCTTTTTCGCGTCGATCTCGTTGATGTAATCCCGGCCGCCAACGTAGATTTTCTGCGTTTTTTCATCGAGCGTCAGCCCATAGGCCGCGCCTTTATAAGCCTCTTTGACCTCGCCTTTGAGCGCCAGCGTGGTGCCGTCGAGCATCAGCAGCCTGTGCAGCGGCTGCGTACCCTGCGCCGTTTTCAGCATATTGCTGTAGCTGACGAACAGGGTATCGGCATCCTGGCTGTAGACCATATGGCGCAGATGCTCGAAGCGAGAATCGGCGGCGTTAGGCGTTTTAAAGCTGAGTCTGTCGCTGGTTTTTGTCAGCTTCCCGGTGGCGGTATCCAGCAGGCTTATCCGCAGCGAGGCCGACTGGGTGTGGCCGATATAGAGCCGATGCTGCGGCTGATTCATCGCCAGAGAAAACGCCCGGTACGGCATCTCGTAGCGATGTTCAATTTTCAATGACGTCGGGTTAAAGGCGTATAGATAGCCTCTGTTCGCCTCGCGGTTCACGCGATCGGTTACCGCCGCAAAGACGTACTGATGGGCGTTATCGAAAGCCAGTTCGTAAATCCCTTCATCCGACTGCTGAAGGTAATTGGTTTTCAGGGCGAAGCGTGAAGTCTCGCGCGCCGGCGGATCGATGGCTAACGCCGAGGCGGGCAGGAGGGCCGCAATAAGCAGGCATCCCAGTCGTGTGCTTAAGTTGGAGCGATTCATTTTTTATTCCTGATATGAACAGTGGGGCGCGGGACAAAACCAGGGCTTTATCCGGCACCGGGTTTTAACTCAGAACTGGATCTCCCCGCCGAAGATCCAGGTTCGCCCGCGGGCGGTGGTATTCACCGACGCTCCCTCCCGGGCGTTATCGAGGCTCTGGTTCATGCGGTTCAGCGCTTCGGCGTAATCGCGGTTGGTGACGTTCTGCACGCTGAGGCGCAGCTGGACGTTGTCGGTCGCCTGCCAGCTGCTGTAGAGGTCGATAACGGTCGGGATATTCGGCATGTCCTCTTTCGGTACGGTATTGCTGTCGCTGATGCCCTCGGTACTCAGGCGTTTGGTTTTACCGGTAAATTTGACCAGGCTGCCGACGGTTAACCGGCGATCGAAGAGGCGGCCGCCGACGTCGAGCGTGGCGTAGCTTTCGGGCAGGTCGCTGAGGTCGCTGTAGGCAAAGCTATAAACCGTGCTGGCGATCGAGGTGGGCTGATCGGTGTGCTGCTTGCTCCAGGAGAGGTTCGCGTAGGCGAAGCCGATATCATATCCGGCCTCAATTTCGTAACCTTTGCTGGTGACCTCTGAGGTGGTGTTGACATAGACGTTGGCGTTAAAGTCGCCCAGAGAGTTGTCGAAATCCTTGCAGAGCTGACCGTTGTTGCACAGCAGGAAGGATTCGCTGGTAATGTAATCCTTAATCCGCGTGCGGTAGGCCAGCGCCTTTAGATGAAAGCTGTCCTGCTCGTGCAGCAGGCCCTGCTTATTGATATTAAAGCCGGCCTCCCAGGTCTGGGCTTTTTCCGGCTTGAGGAACGGGTTCATCGATGCGCCGCCCTCGTTAGCGAAGAAGACCTCCTGGACGTTTGGCGCGCGGGAGGAGCGGCTCCAGCTAACGAAGGGCTGCAGCCACGGGGTGACCTGGGCCGAAAACGTCGCCGAAGGATTGAGGCTGTTATCATCAAGATTGAGATGGCTCTCGCCCTGCGGGAAACACTTTTCATTGTCCGCGCAGGCGGGCTTGAAGCCTGTCACCTGGCTGCGGGTATAGTTAAGATTGAGATCCAGCTGATAAATATCCTTGTTCAGCGTCAGGCTGCTGTACAGGGCCGAGATCTTTTGCTTGCCAGCGGGAGCAAAGGCGTTGTGATCGGTCTCAGTATTCTGCACAAAGCGCCGGGTATAGCGGGTATCCATTAATTTCCCGCCGACCTGGAATACGGCAAACAGCTCATCACTTATTTTAAATCGACTGGTGTTGCTAAGGTCGAGAGCGTTGGATTTATTGGTGGTGGACGAACTGTTGAAGTTATACAGCGATTCCGGTTTGTACGCCTGATTTCCGCGGCTGGTGCTGGCCAGCAGGTTTAATTCCACCAGCTCGTTCAGCGGGGCGTAATTATAGCGCAGGGCGTAATCGTCGCTGGTGATGTCGCGCCGGGTAAAGCTATTGTTGTAATTACGGCCGGAAAACTCAATTTTATTGAACTGGTCCGGATTAAAGTTCAGCTTATAAAGCTGGGAGCGTGGCTCCTGGCGTAAATATTTATTATCTTCGCCGATAAAATCTTCGCTGCTGCGCCCGCCGCCGTTTTTATAAGTCGCATAGGTTCGGCTTCCGCTGATGCCGACCAGCGCGCCGAGGGCGCCGCCGTTTTCAAAGGTATCGGTCTTGCCGGCAACCGCCACCATGCCGGTGCGGCCAAGGCCGTTATCGCCCACCGAGAAACGGGAAAGAACCCCCGTCTGGCGCCCCTCGCGCAGCACGTCATCGATGCCGATGGTGCGCATATTGGCGCTGCCTGCGAGGGCGTTAACGCCCTGAGAGCCGGCGCTGCTGCCACGCGTCACGTCGACTTCGGCAAGAAAGTTCGGGTCGAGCGGAACGCCGGCTGCGGTGTTGGCACCGCCGTGATAGTTGGCGGGCGCCATGCCAAAGTAGGTCTGGGTCACGCCATCGACCATCGTATTCACCCGGCCCAGCCCGTTCATGCCGCGAATATTGACGCTGATCGAACCCTGCAGCGGATCGATTTGCGTATAGGTCCCCGCCATACTGCGCAGGGAGGCATCCAGGCCCTGCAAATTCTTATTTAGCGTGCGCGAACTGTAGGCCCCGGGGCGGGCGTAGCTCTCCTCAGAGGAGCCGACCTGATTTTTCTCGGCCAGCGGGTTATCGGTAATAGTGAGGGGAGAGAAGACCGACTCTCCCTCGGTTTCTGCCGCAAAGCTATGGCCGTGGACGATAATAAGCCCGGCCATAATTCCTTTGGCGATTTGCGATTTTTCCATAATCAAATCCTGTTTTTGTATTTTATCAACGCAGCAAATGAGCAACATTACCCGCCGCAGCCAAACGACCGCGCCGCGATAAATTGCGCAAAAAAATAAAAGCTCCGCCACCGGCAGGGTTAATTTCCCTGCCGCGGTCGGTGATGCAGAAATGAATCAATTAAATGACGCTATTTAAATTTATTAATCGGCCGGCGGTTAATACCGGTAATGCCCAGGGTTATATTTTTAATAGCCCAAACTCCACCGGCAGGGTGACCTTCTGTACGCCGTTTCTGAGCATCTCTTTTGGCGGCGGCGGCAGCGGTCGGGCGCTTTCAAGCGCAACAAGCGCCGCCCGATCCAGCGACAGCGTGCCGGATGAGGTGACCAGCCGGGTGCTGAGTATTTCACCGCGCTCATCGACGCTGAAGGCGATAACGGCCGTCCCGGTGCGTTTGCGCCGCCTGGCGTCGTCGGGGTAGTTGCGCATTTTGTTGATTTTGCCCTTCACCAGTGATTCCCAGCTGATTTTACTCTGGCTGACGCTGGCGGCGTCGGTGTCCAGCGGCGCCGCACTGCGCTGCGTCCGCGCGGATTGTACCGGCGGGGCGGCCAGGCTGGTGGTGGTCGAGTTTCCCTTCTCTTCTTTACGCTCCTGGGCCGATTTCTTCTTCGTTTCGGTTCTCTTTTTGCGCTCTTTTTCCGGGGCCGCCGCCAGCTTAAGCTCTGCGTCATCCTGCACGCGAAGCTTCGGCAGCGATTTGTTACGCAGTACCTCGCGTTCGGTCATGGCGTCTACCCTGCGCTGCTGGCTGACGCCCGGCGGCAGCTCGGGGCGAATGAAGGAGACCTCCATCTCGGGCGCGTATTCAATCATCACCGCGGCGGGCGTCGACTCGGGCTGCCTGAGGGAAAAATGGAGAATAAACGGCAGCACCAGCGCCGCGTGGAGCAGCACGCTGCCTGCGGCGCCCTTGAGCCACGGCGCGCGCGTGAAGATCGGGGGCGTATTCATCGCGCTCTTCATTTTGCCGCCGGCACGGGCCAGATATAGTCAGCCTGTTTGGCCGTCAGGCTGGTGCCGTCGGTGGTGAGCATCACCACCAGCGGCTTCTCCGCGCCTAAATCGGCGAGATGCAGGGGCACGCCGACATCTTTGGCGGCATGGTAGCCGCCGGCAATCAGCAGCGCCGGGCGCGGCGCCTGGATGAGCTGTTTGGCCATAAAGCGATCGCGATTCTGCTGAATGGCCATCATCGCGATGACCTGCTCGCCGCTGATTTGACCGTCGTGCATCAGGAAGATGATAGCCGACAGGGCTTCATGCACCTGCGGGCGGGAAGAGCGCTCTCCGCTCGGGAAAGCGGGGCGCTGATAGAGCTCGTTGACCTGCTGGCGGCTAATGTTGGCGGCCATCAGCGGCCAGGGGCCTTCGAGGGCAGTCATCACCAGGTCACGATAGAGATCCCACGGCCAGCCGCTGTTCCAGCGCATCGTTTCCGCTGCGCGGGTGGCGCTGACCGGCGCTCCGGCCGCGCTGGCCTGCTTGACCCGGTTGACCGCCTCCTGCTGGCTGATATCGATCATCTCCAGCAGTACGCTGCCCTGAGGGCGGGATTGCGCCAGATTTTTTAGCAGCCACTGCTCAATCTGATGATGGCGAACGTTGGTGTGCTCTTCGCCGACGATGACTATCGGGGCGCTGCGTATCCTGGCGATAAGCTGTGCCGGCGTCAGGGTGCTGCCGGAGGCTGTATCCACAATACAGGCGCAGGCCTGAACCGGGGCGGTAGCCGGGGCTGGCGTCGTCGAGGATGCCCCGTGGCATGCCGTCAGGGCCAGCGTGCCGCTAACAACCAGAGATTTTAACAAGCATTCCATATTAAACATAAATATCCGTTTTCTGTTTTATTGGTGGCGTTTATTTCTATGCTGAGTATTTTTGCAGAATTATATGTAACAATGATAATGATTATCAAGATCATTCGTATTATCATTTGTGGTGTGGGTTTAACCGAAACGTCGGGCCACGCGGCAGGGGTGTTGCACGGAGGGGCTGGAAGCGGGGAGCGTCAAACGGCGGTCGGGTTCGCATCCTTCCCTGGACGGAACCCCGGCGTATTTTAGCCATCCGTGGAGCGGCTGATCTCCTCCCAGGCATCGATCCCGGCGCTCATCTGCTGAAGCTTCTCTTTCACCAGGGTCACCGCGTCACTCCCCAACAGCAGCGACGCGGGAGGGGCCGGATGCTGAATCAGCGCCAGCATCGCCTGCGCCGCCCGATGCGGATCGCCCGGCTGGTGGCCGCTGCGCTGCATCCGCGTTTCGCGAATGGGGCCGAAGCTGAGGTCGTAATCGTCTATGCTACGGGCTGCGCGCACCATTGAGCGTCCGGCCCAGTCGGTGCGAAACGATCCCGGCTGAACCGCCGTCACCGCGATATTAAAGGGCTTAAGCTCTTTGGTTAAGGTTTCGGAAATACCCTGCAGGGCGAACTTACTCCCGCAGTAGTAGCTGATGCCGGGCAGGGTGATGAATCCGCCCATTGAGGTGATATTCAGAATGTGACCGGCGCGGCGCGCGCGGAACCAGGGTACAAAAGCTTTAATCATCGCCACCGCGCCAAATACGTTGACGTTGAATTGCGCCACAAGCTCCTGGAGCGGCGACTCTTCCATGATCCCCTCGTGACCGTAGCCGGCGTTATTGACCAGCACGTCAACCGCGCCTATTTCCCGCTCTACGGCATCAACAAGCGGCGGGATGGCGGCAAAATCGGTGACATCCAGCACTCTGCCAAAGCACTGACCCGGCGACAGGGCCTCAAACTGCGCCCGGTCGCTCTCGTTTCGTAGCGTTCCGACCACCCGATGTCCGGCGCTGAGCGCCTCTTCGGCCAGCGCCCGGCCAAATCCGCTGCTGACGCCGGTGATGAAAAATAGTTTTGCTGATTGCATATCCACTCTCCTTCGTTAAGTTGAGCAGGCAGAATAGGGCCGAACGGCGGTATGGCGTAGCCCCGATCCTCTTTGGTCTTTGCCTGTTCCTATGAGCCGTCTGGACGCGACGGGCTGGGGGTGGCACACTTCGCGCAGGTTCCCGCTTCTTTAACGCAGGCTTTATGACAACGACCGATGACCGGCAAATGGTGATGCTGCTGGACCGCCTGACCCCGCAGGAGGGCTACAACCTTACTGCGCTGCCCGACGTCCGCTTTTTGCGATCGAACCGACCGCTGCAGCGCACGCCGGTTTTATACGAACCGGGGATCGTTATTGTGGTGCAGGGGAGAAAGCAGGGGTTTCTTGGCAATGATGTCTATTTATATGATGCCCGGCATTATCTGATGGTCTCCGTACCGGTGCCGTTTACCATGGAGACCGATGCCAGCGCAGCCGAACCGATGCTGGCCATTTACATTCGCCTGGACTTCACCTTAGCGGCAGAGCTGCTGCTGGCGCTTGACGGTCGCGGCGTCCCCGTCGTCGGCGCGCCGCGAAGCATGATGTCGAGCCTGATGGATGAGCAGGTCGGCGGCTCGGTGTTACGCTTTCTGCAGATTATGTCTTCGCCGCTGGATGCGGAAATGCTCGGACCGTCGATGCTGCGGGAGATCTATTACCGGGTACTTACCGGCGAGCAGGGACCGGCGCTGCGCAGCGCCCTGCGGATGCAGGGCCAGTTTGGCAAGGTGGCGAAAGCGATCCGAAAAATCCATGCGCAATACGCTGAGAGCCTTGACGTTAGCGCCCTGGCAAAAGAGGTCGGGATGAGCGTTCCGACCTTTCACAGCCACTTCAAGGCGGTAACCAACACCTCGCCGATGCAGTACCTCAAATCCACGCGCCTGCATCAGGCCCGGCTGCTGATGCTGCGCGGCAACCTTACCGCCTCCGCCGCCGGCGTGCGGGTCGGCTATGAGAGCATTTCTCAGTTCAGCCGCGAGTTTAAGCGGCTTTTTGGTCTGACGCCGGTGCGTGAAGTTGAGCGCATGAAGCGCAATTTTTCTCTGCCCGCCCCGGTTACGCCCTCCGCGTTTGTCTCATCGCATTGAGCCGGCCGCTGGGCCGGCGGCGGCGACTGGGATTTCGGCGGCAGATCGTCGTCCTGCAAGATATGCTGCGAATATGGCGCTGATGACCACCTGGCGGCGGGAGTGCCCGCTGATCCAGCAGGATCCCTTCTTCTCGCTTAACCCACGGATGCGCGTCGCGCTAATTTTCGAAGAGCTGCTGGCGATGACGACGATGAACCGCAGCGCTCGAGAGCAGTGGATTCGCGAAGTGTTGGATGAGATTGGACTGGGAAGCTTGTTGTATGCCTCGCTGTCCTCATCAGCTTTCGGGAGGTCAGCGCCAGCGGATTGCGGGCGGGCAGATGAAAAAATAGCGGCGTCAGGCCGCCGCTATTTTTTTGTCGCTATAAAAGAGGGCGTTACAGCGTAGGGTAGTCGGTATAGCCTTCTGCGCCGCCGCCGTAGAAGCTCTCCGGACGCTGCGGGTTCAGCGCCGCTTTGTGCTTCAGACGGGCAACCAGATCCGGGTTGGCGATAAAGTCGCGGCCGAAAGCCACGGCGTCAATCAGCCCTTTGCTAATCAGATCGTTAGCCTTTTCAACCGTGTAGGCACCCGCGCCGATGATGGCGCCCGGGAAGCGGTCGCGAACCTTCTGACGGAACTCATCGCTGTACGGCTGGCCGCCGGCCCAGTCCGGCTCGGACATATGCAGGTAGGCGATGCCGCGTTTAGCCAGCTCTTCAATCAGATACAGGGCGTCGGCTTCTTCGTTCGGGCCATTATCGACGTTCTGGAAGCTGCCGATTGGCGATACGCGGATACCGATGCGATCGGCGCTCCACTCTTTACTGACCGCATCAACCACTTCCAGCACCAGGCGAGCGCGGTTTTCAACGCTGCCGCCGTATTGATCGCTACGCTGGTTAGAGGTTGGCGACAGGAACTGGTGCAGCAGGTAGCCGTGGGCCGAGTGCAGCTCAACGAGATCGAAGCCGGCGTCGCGAGCGTTGCCTACCGCCTGGCGGAAGTCGTTGACGATCCCCGGGATCTCATCGAGCTCCAGCGCACGCGGCATCGAGGTATCGGCGCGCACGGCGTGGCCGTTCTCATCGCGCAGCGACGTACGGGTGCCGGCGCTGATTGCGGAAGGCGCAACCGGCGCCGCGCCGCCTGGCTGCAGGCTGTTATGCGAGATACGACCGGTGTGCCACAGCTGTACGGCAATATGTCCCGCTTCGGCGTGAACGCCGGCGGTGATTTTCTGCCAGGCCGCGATTTGCTCCGGGCTGTGCAGACCCGGGGCGCCGGCATAGCCTTTAGCCTGGGCGGAAATCTGCGTCGCTTCGGAGATAATTAGCCCGGAGCTGGCGCGTTGGCGGTAATACTCGGCCATCAGCGGAGTCGGGATATCGCCGGGCTCGATGCTGCGCAGGCGGGTTAACGGAGCCATAAACACACGGTTAGGTACGGTGACCGCACCCACTTTCAACGGGGTAAACAATTTTGATTCGGACATAATGACTCCTGAGTAGACCGGTCGTCTTGAAATGAGTTAAATAAAAACGCCTGTTAAACGCCAGGCGCGGCAATAATACTTTTGGCATGGGCAAGGGCGCTTTCAAGCGGCGTTGCGCTGCGCGTAATCTTGGCCTGCAGGTTGGCGCCCAGCCATAAAGAGTAGAGCACCTGCGACAGCGTTAACGCGTCGCCGCTGAAGACCAGGCTCCCTTCCTGACGGCCCTTTTCCAGCGCTTCGCCAAGCAGGGTAATAATCTGGCTGGCGCCTTTATCCATCTCGGTACGCATCGACTCCGACAGATCGCAAACTTCCGCCGACAGCTTCACCGTCAGGCAGCCGCTGATAATGCCCTGCTGGCAAAACTGGGTCAGCGTATGCTGATAGTAGGCCAGCAGACGATCGCGATAGTTGCCTTCGCCGTGGGCGAAATGCTCCACCAGCCGCTGCAGATAGCCAGCGTAGTGATGTTCCAGCAGCGCAACCCCGTAAGCTTCCTTCGAGCGAAAATAGTGGTAGAAAGAGCCCTTCGGCACTTCCGCCGTTTTCAGCAGTTCGCTCAGGCCCATCCCGGTAAAGCCGCGGTGCATGCACAGCTGTTCGCCGGTGGCCAGGATATGTTCGCGGGTATCGCATTCGCTATGTTTGTTCATGCGGCTCACTGTAGTAGACCGATTGGTCTAATGCAAGCGATAATTTTAAATGATGTGTGGCGCAGAGGCTGAGCAACAAAAGTTGCCAACCGCGGATGAAACGTCTTCAATGAGAGAGAGAACGAGGTGACCGGAGGCGTGAGGTGGCAGAGCAGCTGGAGTTTTTCCCGGTACAGAGTCCGTGCCGGGGAATTTGTCAGTCGGACGAACGCGGCTATTGTCGCGGCTGTTTACGCAGCCGCGAGGAGCGTTTCGGCTGGCAAACGATGAGCGACGTACAAAAGCAGGACGTTCTGCGGCTGTGTCGTCAGCGCCTGTTGCGCAAATTACGCGCGGCTAAGGCGGAAACAGCGGAAGAACCGCAGCAACCCTCACTGTTTTAATGGCAAAAATGGGTATACTCAAAGCACTTTTTTGTTGAGGACGTTGTTATGGTTCAGCGTATTGCTATGGCCCCGCAGGGGCCGGAATTCTCGCGTTTTGTTATGGGCTACTGGCGTTTGATGGACTGGAAAATGTCCGCCAAAGAGCTGGTCGGCTTTATTGAGCAGCACCTGGATCTTGGCGTCACAACCATCGATCATGCGGATATTTACGGCGACTATCAGTGCGAAGCGGCGTTTGGTGAAGCGCTGAAGCTGGCTCCGCATCTGCGAAGCCGGATGGAGATCGTCAGCAAATGCGGCATCGCCACGATGGCGCGGGCGGAAAACACCATTGGTCACTACATTACCGATCGCGACCATATTGTGCTCAGCGCCGAGCAGTCGCTGCGCAACCTGGCCACCGACCACCTGGATCTGCTGCTGATTCATCGCCCGGACCCGCTGATGGATGCCGATGAGGTCGCCGAAGCCTTCCTTGCGCTGCACCACAGCGGCAAGGTGCGCCACTTCGGCGTCTCTAACTTCACGCCGGCCCAGTTTACCCTGCTGCAATCGCGCCTGCCGTTTACGCTGTCGACTAACCAGCTGGAAATCTCCCCGGTGCATCAGCCGCTGCTGCTGGATGGCACTCTGGATCAACTGCAGCAGCTGCGGATCAGGCCGATGGCGTGGTCCTGCCTGGGCGGCGGTCGTCTGTTTAATGATGAAAGCTTCCAGCCGCTGCGCGATGAGCTGGCCCGGGTGGCTCAGGAGCTGAATGCCGAAAGCATTGAGCAGGTGGTTTACGCGTGGATCCTGCGCCTGCCGTCGCAGCCGCTGCCGATTATCGGCTCCGGCAAAATTGAGCGCGTCCGCTCCGCGCTGGTCGCGGAAAAGCTGAATATGTCCCGTCAGCAGTGGTTCCGCATCCGCAAAGCCGCGCTGGGATACGACGTCCCGTAAGCGCAGCCAGAGCGCTCGCGGCGCCGGTGATATGCCCGATAAACCCGGATACGGCCCGCGCCGCGATCCGGGTTTTTTCTTTTAGCGCCAGCGCCTCACGCGGTTCTCTCTTCTATCGTTCCGGCAACCGGGGCCTGCTCCAGCTGCGACAGCGCGCAGTAAAGACGCCAGATAACCGCCGCCAGCTCCTTCGCCGCTGGCTGATGGTGATGATTAAGCGTGTCGCAAATGCGCTGCAGCTCCAGCAGCGTTGACGCCAGCGGCCGCTGCTGAACGCCGCGCTCGCTCATCACGTCCCGCAGCAGGCTGATGCACAGGTCGCGCACCTGAGAGAGCGGGTCGGAGCGGGTCTCCCACTCCCGAAGCTGCCACACCACGTGCGAACAGTTAAGCAGCACAACCCCCCAGCGCAGCAGCCAGCGGCGCGCCAGAGCATCCTGGCTGTTGCTCAACTGGCTGATATGGTGATAAACCAGAGACTCAAACTCGTGCTCGCTGTGCTGCGGATGGCGGCTAAGCTGGTCGACAAAGTGACGCCGTAACGCTTTGATGTGGCGACGGCTCTTGCGCGCATCCGAGCCCGGGCTTATCACCGCGAAGGCGAGCCAGGCAAGGCCTACGCCGATGATTTTTCCGAGGTTATCGTTAAGGAATGCGGCAAAGTCGTACACCGGCGGGTTGGTCACCGAAATAAACGAGCCCATAAATACGATCAGCTGCCCCCACAGGCCCGCCAGTTTCGGCATCTGCAGCTTGAGCAGCTGCATGGTGGTGAGCAGCGGAAAAAGAAACAGCAAAAATTGCCATAAATCGGTTATCTGCACCATCAGGCCGAACTTCACCACGAAGCTGAACAGCGAAAGCAGCACCAGGGTGCGCATCAGCAGCGTCAGCGATTTAAACGGCGAGGGCGAGACGGAGTAGAGCACGCAGCAGATGGCGGCGAGGGTGAGCGCGGCGGCGCTGGACTGCCACTGGGTGCTGATGCCCCAGGCCCCGACCATCACCAGCGCGCAGAAGGTCCGCACGCCGTTCCACAGCGCTTCCGCCTGGTCCGTGTGGCGGGCCAGCGCCGGCGCCGAAGGGACGTTGAATTCGGTCACCGCCGTCGCGTTTTCCACCCGCGCTATCCAGCGGCTGCTCCGCAGATAGAGGCGGCAGAAGTAGCGCAGACGCATCCAGAACGCCAGATGTCGATAGTCGGCGGCGGCTCCGGGCGCCAGCGGGGCAATAATGCGGGCGACGGAGTAGAGATCGGCGCGCGGGCTGGCCAGCTCGCTCAGCAGGGTCTCCAGTACTGCGCGAGTATTTTTTGGCGCATCGGGCCAGTTGACCAGCAACCGGCGTAGGCTGGAGATGACGCTGGTCATACGCAGCTGCTGGTGCAGCAAATAGTTCAGCAGCGGGTTCTGCCGGCGGAAGCGATAGTGGCTCCAGAAGGCCTGAATGCGCAGCAGGTTCATGGTGAGGATCTGACCAATAACGCTTTCGTGGGCGGTGCGAATCGCATCGGTGGTTTCCGGCACCCACAGCAGGCTGGCGTGCTCCAGCAGACGAGCGTGCATATTTTTTAGCGCCGTCAGCAGCGTGGTGCCGTCGGAGGTGCTGGGCAGGATCATCATCATGACCCCGCCGCAAAGGATCCCGACGATGACTTCGCAAACGCGCGACTGGGCAATGGTCCACAGCTCGTTGGCGTCGGTCACGTTGATGACCGGAAAGGCAATAATGGCGCAGGTATAGCCGGCAAGCTGGAAAGCGTAGGCTACGTTGTTGGTGTACATCGCGCAGGCCCAGGTGCAGAGCGCGATCCACGCCGAGATGCTGAATAAGAACAGCCACGGATCGTTCAGCGTATGGCCGGCCAGCAGCAGGGCGGCGCAGGCGCCGAGCAGGCTGCCGGCGATGCGGCCAAAGCTTTTGCTGATAACGCCGCCGACGGTAGGAAAGCTGACCACCGCCGCCGAGGTCATCGCCCAGTAGGGTTCGTCCAGGTTCAGCCAGTAGGCAACGCTCAGCGCCAGGCACATGGCAATGCCGTTGCGCAGGGCGTATCGCCACTGCGCCCGGCTGGCCTTAACCCACGGAAGCGCCCGCCACGTCAGGGCCTGCACCTTCACTATGGCCGGCCAATGGAGACGGTGCAGGTGGTACCGGAGATAAGCGTTATCTCCGGCGGCAGGCCGCTCAACTCGATGCGTACCGGCACCCGCTGGGCCAGGCGAACCCAGGGAATATTCGGTTTAATATCCGCCACCAGCCCGGCGCCGCTTTCAACGCTTTGGTCAACAATGGCGTGGCCAATGCTGGAAACGTGACCTTGTAACTTTTGCTTGCTGCTATACAGAATAACCTCGGCGCTATCGCCGGCGCGGATATGGCGCAGCTTGGTTTCTTCAAAATAGCCAATAACGTAGAACGAATGGCTGTCTACCAGCGCGAACAGAGGGCGGCCAACGGAGGCGTAGTCGCCCACGCGGGTGGAGAGATTGGTGACCCAGCCGTCAACCGGCGCCTTAATCACGGTCTGGCTGAGCTGCCACTGCGCGTGTTCGAGGCTGGCCTGGGCGACGCCGGTTACGGCTTTGGCCGCTTCGAGGACCGCGTTCGCGGTACTCAGCGCGGTGCCGGCGCTTTCAAGATCTTCGGCGGAAATAACGTTGCGCGACAGGTCCCGGCGGCGGGCGGCGTCGCTGGCGGCCTTCGACTGCGCGACCTTAGCTTTCGCCAGCTCGGCGCGGGTTTTAGCCAACTGAGCCTGGGCGTTGAGTAGGGCAATACGATAGGGCGTGTCATCGATCGTAAACAGCACATCTCCGGCTTTCACCAGCTGGTTATCGCGGACGTTGAGCTGCAGAATGCTGCCGGAGACCTGAGGCGTGATGCCGACCTGCTCGGCGCGCACCTTGCCGTCGCGGGTCCACGGCGATTGGGTGTAGTAGTTCCAGACCAGCCAGGCGGCAATAATCGCCAGCGCAACAATCAGTAAAGTTGAGAAGTATTTTAGTTTTTTCATCGAGTTAACATTACCAGACGGTCAACAGAGCCAGTGCAAGACACACTGAAAGCGCAAACAGGGAGAGATCCATCAGCAGCGGGTGCCAGATCTCGCCGGCGTACATCCAGTCGCGCAGCTGACGATGCAGCACCAGCCAGATGAAGAATCCCAGCAGGACGGCTTTAAACAAGGGGGGGAAATAGATAGAAGCGCCAAACACCAGGTCCTGGAGCGACAATCCGCAAGCGTTAAGACTCAGTTTCACAAGCAAAAATCCTTTGCCGTTGCAGGGAGAATGTCAGGTAATGCTATTATTTGCATTGTAAATCATTGTTTTCATATTAGTGAATCAGGTAATTCATTTGTTTTGATTATTTAAATGCTGCACACTATTCTAAAATCAGTATAATAACTTAGCAAGCTAATTATAAGGAGATGAAATTGGAATCGCCACTGGGTTCTGATCTGGCACGTTTAGTGCGCGTCTGGCGCGCGCTGATCGACCATCGCCTGAAACCTCTGGAGTTAACGCAGACGCACTGGGTCACGCTGCATAACATCCATCAGCTGCCGCCTGAGCAGTCGCAGATTCAACTGGCGAAAGCCATCGGAATTGAGCAGCCCTCTTTGGTGCGTACGCTGGATCAGCTGGAGGAGAAAGGTCTTATTTCTCGCCAGACCTGCGCCAACGACCGGCGGGCGAAGCGTATTCGGTTGACGGAAAAAGCGGAGCCGTTAATCAATGAGATGGAAGAGGTTATCAGCAAAACGCGCGATGAAATTCTGGCCGGCGTCTCGACGCAAGAGGTTGAAATGCTGCTCGGTTTGATTCGCAAACTGGAACACAATATTCTGGACCTCCAGGCAAAAGATTAACCTGTCCAGGGCCTTGATCTCTCAAGGCCCTTCATCTTTTTTTACTTCACCTCACTCCACACGACGACGCGGTTGCGTCCGCCGCTTTTCGCTTCATACATAGCCGTATCCGCCCGCTTCACGCACTCCTCGGCGCTCAGGCTGCCGTCAACGGCGGTAAATACCCCGGCGCTGATCGTCATTCTTTCCGGCAGGGCGTCCTGTCGCTCGTTGACCGCGAGACGGATGCGCTCGGCGATAGCGCCGGCGTCCCCTGGACCGGTATTCACCAGCAGCAGGGCGAACTCTTCGCCGCCAATGCGGGCGGCCACGTCCTGCGGACGAACGTTTTTTTGCAGCACGTCGGCGGTAAACTGAATGACTTTGTCCCCCTGCACGTGCTCGTAGCTATCGTTAATGCGCTTAAAGTAATCGAGATCGCTGACAATTACCGACAGCGGCTGGGATGCCGAGGCTTTCGTCAGCTGCGCGTTGAGGGCGTCGTAGAAATAGCTGCGGTTATGCAAGCGGGTCAGCGGGTCGCGGATTGAGTTTTGGTAGGACGTCAGGTATTTATTGTTGGAGTGACGGTACAGCGTAAAGACATCGCACAGCAGGACAAACAACATAAATAACGTGCTGATGGCTTCGAACGTCCGTGCGTGATACCACGAATACAGCATGTCGCTCTGCGGCATGAGCACCAGCAGCGTGAATATATAAGCCGAACAAAAGAATGCGCCGCTATACCAGAATATATTTTGCAATCGGCTTATATAAATTAACAGCGTCAGCGTTATTAGCCAGCTGGCGACTAAAATGCGCCCGATAAAATTATGCCAGAGCGGGGAGAACTGATGGCTTAAATTGTCGACCAGCGCGATATTCAATAGCGGATGATTGCTTGAATAAAGCCACGACAGAGTAATTATCAGGATGGTAAAGCTCAGGCAGCCCGTCAGAATAAGCGCATGTACCCTTTTGGTGAGACGCGGGCTATGGCGAAAGCGATATAAAACAATCGCGATAGTGAAGAGTATTACCATCATCGCGTTGCGGAAGGTAAAGAAAATCAGCGCGTCGTTGGCGTTAGGTATGGGGCCCTGGCTGCAGAGAAACCAGCCCGTGTGGCCGCTTAGCGTTCCCAGCATCAGCAGCGCTGACCCGGCGAAGGCGCAGGCAATGGCGGTCAGGTACAAGCGCTCCCGAACGCACCAGTACTTCATTATCATGAAGCAGGAAATCGTGAGATGTAATATCAATAAAAATATTGTTAGCACCGGCAATAGCACCGGGCTGGCCGTAGATGTACGACTAATTAATGAGGAGGCAAATAAATGTATCAGACCGGTGGCAATAATACAGATAAGTAAATAGAGTAACACCTTGTTTAATAAAGGCCGTGAGTTAATTAGCATCTTCTTCATCCCTGGAAAATAATACGGCACGGAGCGACGTCATTGTCGCGCATGATGATGTGGGGCAGGGGTTATAATAAGGCCACGCGTGCGCTTAATATTGCGCCAGCGCAAATCTCCGTTCGTTAACGCCGCGGCGAGCTGAATCCAAAAGGAGAAAGAGTGGGGTCAATAGATTGATATTTGGGGAATAATGCGGCCCCGCAAGGCCGCATGGAAAAAAGATTAACGCGGGGAAACGGTGACCTGGCTGCCGCTGCCGGCAATCGCCACGCGCTGACCGATGGAGAACGGGGTGCTGCCCTGTTTCTGGACCACCAGAATGGTGTTGCCGTCGTCCTTACGGATTTCCAGCTCAACGCCCTGCGTTTTATTCATTGCGCCCTGGACGCCCTGACCGGCTACGCCGCCCGCCACCGCGCCTGCTGCCGTTGCCAGCGAACGGCCCGTGCCGCCACCGATGGTATTACCGAGGAATCCACCCAGAACTGCGCCACCGATAGCACCGATGGCATTGCTGTCATCGCCGCTTTGGATCTGCACCGCGCGGGTATGCACGATGGTGCCGTAAGTCACGCTCTGGACCTGTTTGGCTTCGGATGCGGAGTAAACATCACCGGAAAGGCCGCTGCTGCTCACGCAGCCCGCAAGAGTAAAACCAATCATCGAGACAGCCAAAACACGTAAAATCATTTATGAATCTCCTTCACCAAATAGTGTTCTGTTGAACTTCCATGTGGTCAATTATATGGCATTTAAGCGTCGGCTGGCATAGCTTCCGCGTGGACAATACAAAAAATAATAAGCACAGACGTCTTAACCATAGCTAAACGTACGCGCTTTACGCGAAACGCCGCGTTGATAAGCACGAGGCTTCGGGCTTCTCTGCTCAGGCTTTGGCGCCGTTTGAAAGCGGCTAAAACCTGATTATCTGACAGCGGGAATGATTTAAGGTTTATCCGTTTTCGTGTTAAAAAAAATTATTGTCCCATAGCAATGACCCCGTCTTTATGATGGAGTGTCGCTATACCAGAGTCATGGAATGAAGGAAGGCGTATGAAATCAGGTCGCTTTATTGGCGTAATGTCCGGCACCAGCCTGGATGGCATCGACGTTGTTCTGGCGGTAATTAATGAAAGTATTGTGGCCCAGCAGGCCAGCCTCTCCTATCCCATCCCTGTTGCTATAAAAGAAGAGATTCTGGCCATCTGTCAGGGACAGTCGCTCACTTTATCGCAGCTCGGGCAGCTTGATACGCGCCTCGGGCGGCTGTTTTCCGATGCGGTGCGGGCGTTGATGCGCCAGGAAAATCTGCAGGCCTCGGAGATTGTTGCGATTGGCTGCCACGGCCAGACGGTCTGGCACGAGCCGATGGGCGATGCGCCTAATACCCTGCAGATCGGCGATAACAACCAGATTGCCGCCCATACCGGCATCACGGTGGTGGGGGATTTTCGCCGTCGCGATATGGCGCTTGGGGGCCAGGGCGCGCCGCTGGTTCCGGCCTTTCACCATGCGCTGCTGGCCCATCCGGTCGAGCGCAGGATGGTGCTAAACATTGGCGGCATCGCTAATCTCTCGCTGCTGGCGCCCGGCCTGCCGGTACGCGGCTACGACACCGGTCCGGGCAACATGCTGATGGACGCGTGGATCTGGCGCCAGTGCGGCAAGCCGTACGATAAAGATGCGCAATGGGCCAGCGAAGGCAAGGTGCTGCTGCCGCTGCTGCAGGAGATGCTCAGCGATCCGTGGTTCGCGCTGCCCGCGCCGAAGAGTACCGGTCGCGAATACTTCAACTACGGCTGGCTGGCGCGGCATCTGGCGCGCTATCCCGGCGTTAGCGCGCAGGACGTTCAGACCACCCTGACGGAGCTTACCGCGGTGACGATCGCCGAGCAGGTGCTGCTCAGCGGCGGTTGCGAGCGCCTGCTGGTGTGCGGCGGCGGGGCCCGTAATCCGCTGCTGATGGCGCGGCTGGCGGCGCTGCTGCCGGGTACGGAGGTCTCTACCACTGACGCTGCGGGGATCAGCGGTGACGATATGGAAGCGCTGGCCTTTGCGTGGCTGGCGTGGCGGACTATCTCCGGGCTGCCCGGCAACCTGCCGTCGGTGACCGGTGCCAGTGAAGCCTCCATTCTTGGCGCTATTTTCCCGGCGAATGCGCCGCAGAATCAGAGTTAACTGAAATCGCTCTATTTTATTAACCGGTAAACTGGATGAAGTGAGTGGAGGGTCAACACCCTCCTGGACCGGGAAAGTCGAAGGCAACCAAATGAAAAAAATCCTTATCGCAGTGATCCCTTTTATGCTCGCAGGCTGCAGCTATTACAATCAGTTTGCCGAGCGCATGCAGACCGATACGCTGGAGTATCAGTGCGATCAGAAACCGCTGACCGTTCATCTCAATAACGTCCGCCAGCAGGTGAGCTTCATTTACGATAACCAGCAGCTGAATCTGCAGCAGGGACTCTCGGCGTCGGGGGCTCGCTACACCGACGGCGTGTACGTCTTCTGGTCAAAAGGCGACGGGGCTACCGTCTACAAGCACGACCGCGTGGTGCTGGAAAACTGCCAGCTGCAAACCGCCAAACGTTGAGATTTCCGTCCCGGGGGCGCACAATAACGCCACCCGAAGACTCTTTTCTCAATGGCCATGTCAGACAACGACGAATTGCAGCAAATCGCGCATCTGCGCCGAGAGTATACCCGTGGTGGCCTGCGTCGCCACGATCTTCCCGCCGAACCGCTGACGCTGTTTGAGCGCTGGCTCCGACAGGCCTGCGATGCCCGCCTGGCCGATCCTACGGCGATGGTGGTGGCCACCGTTGATGAAAGCGGCCAGCCCTACCAGCGCATCGTGCTGCTTAAGCACTATGACGAAAAGGGGCTGGTGTTTTATACCAACCTCGGCAGCCGTAAAGCGCACCAGATCGAAAAAAATCCCCGCGTCAGCCTGCTGTTTCCGTGGCATATGCTGGAGCGCCAGGTGATGGTGACCGGCAAAGCTGAACGTCTGTCGACGCTGGAAGTGGTGAAGTACTTCCACAGCCGCCCGCGCGATAGCCAGATCGGCGCCTGGGTCTCCCAGCAGTCGAGCCGTATTTCTGCCCGCGGCATCCTTGAAAGCAAATTCCTTGAGCTGAAGCAAAAGTTCCAGCAGGGCGAAGTGCCGCTGCCGAGCTTCTGGGGCGGATTCCGCGTCAACATCGAACAGATGGAGTTCTGGCAGGGCGGCGAGCATCGTCTGCACGATCGTTTTCTGTACCAGCGGCAAAACGAAGGCTGGCAAATCGACCGTCTGGCGCCATAAAGGACGCAAAATGTTGCTTTAAGCGCTGGTGCTACGTTCCCCGGCGCTTTATTCTATAGGCTTCATTTTTCACGCTGCATCGTAGCCATCCGTGCCTGCTCGCTCCGGTAGCTTACCCGCGTAAGCGCCAGAGGATCCCCACGCGTGCCGCTGTGATGCAGCCTGAATCATTTTGTGCAGTATTTTTTCGCGTCTGGCGAAAAGTCGTGTACCGGCAAAGGTGCAGTCGTTTATACATGGAGAATTTGATGGCAAGCAGTAACTTGATTAAACAATTGCAAGAGCGGGGCCTGGTGGCCCAGGTGACGGACGAAGAAGCGTTAGCAGAGCGACTGGCGCAAGGCCCGATCGCGCTCTATTGCGGCTTCGATCCCACCGCTGACAGCTTGCACTTGGGGCATCTTGTTCCATTGTTATGCCTGAAACGCTTCCAGCAAATGGGCCATAAGCCTGTGGCGCTGGTGGGTGGTGCGACCGGTCTGATTGGTGACCCGAGCTTTAAAGCCGCCGAGCGTAAACTGAACACCGAAGACACGGTGCAGGAGTGGGTTGATAAAATTCGCAAACAGGTCGCGCCTTTCCTCGACTTTGACTGCGGTGACAACTCGGCTATTGCCGCGAATAACTACGACTGGTTTGGCGGCATGAACGTGCTGACCTTCCTGCGTGATATCGGCAAGCATTTCTCCGTCAATCAGATGATCAATAAAGAAGCGGTTAAGCAGCGTCTGAACCGTGACGATCAGGGCATCTCCTTTACCGAGTTCTCCTACAACCTGCTGCAGGGCTATGACTTCGCGTGCCTGAACGAACTGCACGGGGTTGCGCTGCAAATCGGTGGTTCGGATCAGTGGGGTAACATCACCTCCGGTATCGACCTGACCCGTCGCCTGCATCAGAACCAGGTATTTGGTCTGACCGTTCCGCTGATCACCAAAGCGGACGGCACCAAGTTCGGTAAGACCGAAGGCGGCGCGGTATGGCTGGATCCGAAGAAAACCAGTCCGTACAAATTCTACCAGTTCTGGATCAACACCGCGGATGCCGACGTCTATCGCTTCCTGAAGTTCTTCACCTTTATGGAAATTGACGAGATCAATGCCCTCGAGGAAGAAGACAAGAACAGCGGCAAGGCGCCGCGCGCGCAGTACGTGCTGGCGGAACTGGTTACGCGTCTGGTTCACGGTGAAGAGGGCCTGATCGCCGCTAAACGCATTACTGAGAGCCTGTTTAACGGCAACCTGAGCGAGCTGAGCGAAGCGGACTTCGAGCAGCTGGCGCAGGACGGCGTGCCGATGATTGAAATGGAACAGGGCGCCGACCTGATGCAGGCGCTGGTGGATTCCGAGCTGCAGCCATCCCGTGGCCAGGCACGTAAAACCATCGCCTCCAACGCGGTGACCATCAACGGTGAAAAACAGGCCGACCCGGAGTACGTCTTCGGTGATAGCGATCGCCTGTTTGGTCGCTATACCTTACTGCGCCGCGGTAAGAAAAATTACTGTCTGGTCTGCTGGAAGTAATTGCGTAAAGGCAGGGGCGTGGGAAACCACGCCCCTTATTTTTTGCTGTCAGGTATCCAAGATGAAGAATATCCTCGCCATCCAGTCCCACGTTGTGTTTGGCCATGCCGGCAATAGCGCCGCCGAGTTTCCGATGCGCCGTCTTGGCGCCAACGTCTGGCCTCTCAACACCGTGCAGTTCTCAAACCATACCCAGTACGGTAAATGGACCGGCTGCGTTATGCCGCCGGCGCACCTGAGCGAAATCGTGCAGGGCATCGCTGATATTAATCAGCTTCAGCGCTGCGACGCGGTGCTCAGCGGCTATCTGGGATCGGCGGAACAGGGCGAACATATTCTCGGGATTGTTCGTCAGGTGAAAGCGGCCAATCCGGCGGCAAAATATTTTTGCGATCCGGTGATGGGCCATCCTGAAAAGGGTTGCATCGTCGCGCCGGGCGTGGCCGAGTTTCACGTGCGCCATGCGCTGCCTGCCAGCGACATTATTGCGCCGAATCTGCTGGAGCTGGAAATTCTCTGCGAGCATCCGGTGGCGAACGTCAGCGAAGCGGTAGCCGCCGCGCGCGAGCTGATTGCTCAGGGGCCGGAAGTGGTGCTGGTGAAGCATCTGTCGCGCGCCGGGATTAGCATGGATCGGTTTGAAATGCTGCTGGTGACACGTGACGAAGCCTGGCATATCAGCCGTCCGCTGGTGGACTTTGGCCTGCGTCAGCCGGTAGGCGTAGGGGATGTAACCAGCGGCCTGCTGCTGGTGAAGCTGCTGCAGGGGGCCAGCCTGCGCGATGCGCTGGAGCACGTTACCGCTGCGGTATACGAAATTATGCTGGCGACTAAAGGAATGCAGGAGTATGAGCTGCAGGTCGTGGCGGCGCAGGATCGCATTGCGCAGCCGGAGCATCTCTTCAGCGCCACGCAGCTCTAGGCGCCGATAGCCTGCCCGGAATCGCGTCCGGGCAGGGACATCAATCTTACTTCAGACCTTCCGCTTCCAGCGCAGCCGCCACCGACGGGCGCGCGGCGATGTGCTTCATCCACGCCTCGATATGACGATAGCCTTCCATATTCAGCTTCACCGCGTACGCCCAGCGCAGTACGGTAAACAGGTAGCCATCGGCGATGGTGAAGCGATGGCCGTTAAGCCACTGCTTATCCTGCAGCGATTCGTCAATGTACTGCAGCTTCTTCTCCAGCTGCGCACGTACCGTCGGTTTGTAATCCTCCGGCGTATCCGGACGAAACAGCGGGGTGAAGCCTTTGTGCAGCTCGGTGGCAACGTAGTTGAGCCATTCCAGAGTCTGGTAGCGGGCAACGGTGCCCACCGGAGCCAGCAGCTGCCGGTCCGGGACGCGGTCGGCAATGTACTGCATAATCGCCACCCCTTCCGTGAGCAGCAGTTCGTCGTCAAGCAGCAGCGCCGGAACCTGGCCTTTCGGGTTAATCAGCAGGTAATCATCCCCGTTTTCAAGGCGTTTTTTCATCACGTCAACGCCCTGTAAGGTGAAGTCCAGCCCGCTTTCGCGCAGGGCGATATGCGAAGCAAGAGAACAGGCGCCGGGTTTGTAGAACAGTTTCATCGGTAACTCCTCGTGGCTGCAGTATTCTGTATGTTAGTCCGCCCAGGGGCAAAAAAAAAGCCGCTAACGAAAGGTTAGCGGCTAAATTAAAGGGTTTTCCCGACGCGATTAGACGGTTGCTGTCTCGCGCTCTTTCGCGACGCTATCGTCGTCCAGAGTCATACGATTCAGCTTCGGCGCCGTCAGCAGCATCAGCGCGGCGATAACCGCCGTCACGATACCAATCTGCATGAAGACGTGGCCGTAAACGTTCAGAGAGACCAGCGGGTCGGTCACGTTTTCCGGAACGGCCATCAGGTTAGCAATCTTACCGGCAATAATTGCCGCACCCGCGGTGGTCAGGAACCAGCTGCCCATGATGAAGCCCATCAGACGCTGCGGAACCAGCTGGGCAACCATTGCCAGGCCGAGGCCGGAAATCATCAGCTCACCGATACTCTGCAGCGCATAGCTCAGGATCAGCCAGTTTACCGACACGATACCGGCATCGCTGGCGAACTTGGTGCCCAGCGGCAGCACCAGGAATGCGCCAGAGCACAGGATCATCCCGATAGCGAACTTGTGCGGCATCGGCAGACGGTCGCCCATCTTGTTATAGATGGCGGCCAGAATCGGGCTACCAACCATGATCCAGAACGGGTTCAGCGCCTGGAACTGCTCCGGCTGGAAGCTGATGCCCATAATCGCGTGCTCAACGTTGCGGATGGCGAAGAAGTTCAGAGAGGTCGGCATCTGGCTGTAAAGGACGAAGAAGACGATCGCCTGCACCATCAGAATGAAGGCGACAATCATCTTACGACGCGCGGCGCCCTTCATAGCGATAGCTTCTTTGGCGAAGATGATGACGATACCCAGCGCGACCACGCCCAGAACCATACGGGCGATGCCCTGGTTATGCAGCAGCCAGGTGGCAATCACTACCAGGATAACCACGCCCACGATAGTCGCCAGCAGTTTGCCGTAATGAACCGGTGCGAAGTCGGGTTTAGAACCGTAGTTTTTCACCCATTTCTTGCAGAACATAAAGTTCACAAGCGTAATCAGCATGCCGACAAAGCTCAGGGAGAAGGCGATACTCCAGCCGAACTTCGCTGCCAGCCACGGAGTAGCCAGCATAGAGAAGAACGAACCGATGTTGATGGACATGTAGTACATGGTAAATGCACCGTCCAGGCGCGGGTCGTCTTTCTCATAGCAGGTAGAGAGCAGGGAGGACGGGTTCGCCTTAAACAGGCCGTTACCGACGGCGATTGTCGCCATACCCATATAAACGATAGCGGCGTCGTGTCCGGAGTACGCGACCAGTGCGTAACCGATAGCCAGGACGATAGTCCCCAGCATAATGACGCGCTTGGTGCCGAGCACTTTATCGCCCAGCCAGCCGCCGATAGCCACGAGGCCGTAGACCAGCGCGCTGAAGGAGGAGAAGAGTGTAATAGAATCCGCTTCTGACATACCCAGCTGTTTGACCAGGTAAACGGCCATGATCCCTTGCAGGCCGTAATAACCAAAACGCTCCCATAATTCGATCGAGAAGATCAGATAGAACGACTTCGGCTGTTTGAAAGCGTTCAAACTCACGCTTTCTGCTGGTTTATTGTTTGCAGTTGACACATATACCTCTTTTTTTACATCCCATATTAACGGGGGGTGTTCGGGGCGCAATCTTCGATGACCGCCGCCTTTATAGTTATTCTGGAGGGAAAACGGCAGGTAATGTTCACTATCCTGACCGTTCAGGCAATACCTTTGTAATAATCTGTTACACATAACTAATGCATTATAATACGCAGGTCATTCAAATGTTATGCAGAGTTAAACTTCACCGTTTTGCTATTGGTGATATTTTTATCTGTCTGCATCCGCAGGATGGCGCATAAAGGCGATATATTCTACTGATTAGCCTTGAACCTAGTGATATAGGCCATAATCCTAAAAAATGATGGGGTATTGTCCTGATAAGCAGGGCTGCGCTATTGCAATTGCTGGCTTTCATTATCAAGTGAGTAACAGCAAATTAACATAAAGTTGCGTGAATGATCTGGATCACAAATGTATATAAAATTTTTCGTCGAAAAAAATGATTAACCTGGATGAGCGTTATATAAGCAGAGGATTGCCCTGTTAACAGGCGTGACTATGGCGGAAGTGGCAGGGTGGGAAGGGGCTTAACAGTACCATTACCCCAGGCAGGGTAATGGCGTTGTTCAGGTTCAGGCAGCGTAGACCTTCTCTTTGAACTCGCAGAGGTCCTCAATCAGGCAGGAACCGCAGCGCGGCTTGCGGGCAATGCAGGTGTAGCGCCCGTGGAGAATAAGCCAGTGGTGGCAGTCTACCTTAAATTCGGCGGGAACCACCTTCAGCAGCTTCTCTTCGACCTGCTCGACGTTCTTACCCGGGGCAAACTGCGTCCGGTTGCACACGCGGAAAATATGCGTGTCGACCGCAATCGTCGGCCAGCCGAAGGCGGTATTGAGCACCACGTTGGCGGTTTTGCGCCCGACTCCGGGCAGCGCTTCCAGCGCGGCTCTGTCCTCCGGGACTTCGCCATTATGCTGCTCCAGCAGGATCCGGCAGGTCTTAATGACGTTTTCGGCCTTGCTGTTAAACAGGCCGATGGTTTTGATATATGACTTAACCCCGTCGACGCCAAGGTCGAGCATCGCCGCCGGAGTATTGGCGACCGGATAGAGCTTTGCCGTCGCCTTATTGACGCTGACGTCGGTCGCCTGCGCCGAGAGCAGCACCGAGATCAGCAGCTCAAACGGCGAGCTGAAGTTGAGCTCGGTGGTGGGATGCGGATCGTTATCCCGCAGGCGGGTCAGAATTTCCAGACGTTTACTCTTATTCATCAGGCTTTCCCTGCGGCATCAGAGGGCGTGACGACCGGAGCTTCGGCGATTGCCGCCCGGGCCTTGCGCTGTTTGCTGCGCTCATCGATGAGATATTTGACCGCCAGCATCATCCCGAGGCCGATAAACGCCCCCGGCGGCAGCATCGCCAGCAGGAACGGGGTGTCGGTATGGAAGACTTCGATGCGCAGCACTTTTGCCCAGCCGCCGAGCAGGCTATCGGCGCCGTCAAACAGCGTACCGTTACCAATGATTTCACGCAGCGAGCCGAGGACAAACATGGCACAGGTGGCCCCCATGCCAATCGAGAAACCATCCAGCGCCGAAAGGGCCGGCCCCTTTTTCGCCGCGAAGGCCTCGGCGCGACCGACGACAATACAGTTGGTCACAATCAGCGGGATAAAAATCCCCAGCGACTGATAGAGGCCGTAGGCGTAGGCGTTAATCAGCATCTGCACGACGCTCACCACCGAGGCGATGATCATCACGTAAATAGGAATACGGATCTCGGCCGGCGTCCAGCGGCGCAGGCTGGAGATGGTCAGGTTGGTCAGGGTCAGCACCAGAGTGGTTGCCAGCCCTAGCCCCAGCGCGTTGGTGGCGGTGGAGGTCACGGCGAGCAGAGGACACATCCCCAGCAGCTGGACCAGCGCCGAGTTGTTTTTCCACAACCCCTGGACAATAACGTCTTTTACTTCGCTCATGGTCTAGTCTCCACAGGCGGTGAATTCGGGAATCTGCGTTGGCAGCGTTTGTGCGTACAGGCCGGCGCGCTTAACCGCGTTGACGACCGCGCGCGGCGTAATGGTCGCACCGGTAAACTGGTCAAAATCGCCGCCGTCTTTCTTAACCGCCCAGCGGCTGTCGCTCTGTCCATGAATAACTTTACCGGCAAAATGGGTGATCCAGTCAGAAAGACGCAGCTCAATTTTATCCCCGAGGCCCGGCGTTTCGTGATGCTCGGTGACTCGGGTGCCGAGGACGGTGCCTTTAAAATCTGCGGCGACCAGCAGCTGAATCGCCCCGGAGTAGCCGTCCGGCGCGGTGGTTTCCATGACCGCGCCCACCGGGATGTCGTTATTTTTAGCGATCCAGATCTTATGCTGCCCTTTGCCCAGCGCCGGGGCGGAGGCCAGATAGCAGCTCTTCAGCAGATCGTTATTATACAGCTCTGCCGGCAGCACCTGGTCAAAAAGCGCCTTTTGCTGTCGGGACGCCTGATCTTCAATCGTCGATTTGGTCAGCTCATTGATAGCCGCCGTCAGGCCGGTGGAGCCGGCGGCGAACAGTGCCAGCGTGATGCCGTGTTTGCGCATGCTTTTTAACATGACGGGTCCTCAGCGGTGGCCGTACACGCGGGGCCGCGTGTAGTAATCAATCAACGGAACGGTAATATTCGCCAGCAGTACGGCGAAGGCTACGCCGTCAGGATAGCCGCCGAAGCTGCGAATCAGCCAAACCAGCAGGCCCGCCAGGGCGCCGAAAATAAGGCGCCCGCGGTTGGTGGTGGAGGCGGTTACCGGATCCGTCAGAATAAAGAACGCGCCGAGCATGGTGGCGCCGGACAGCAGATGTATCTGCGGCGCGGCCAGGCTCTGCGGCGAGAAAAACCAGCCGAGCGTGGAGCAGACGGCCAGGCTCAGCAGGAAGCTGAGCGGGATATGCCAACGGATCGTCTTCTGCCACAGCAGGAACAGCCCGCCGACCAGATAAGCAATATTCACCCACTGCCAGCCAAGCCCTGCCAGAGCGCCGCCAAAAATCGGGTACTGGAGGATCTCCTTCACCTCGTGGCCCGCGTGCAGCGAGGTTTTAAAGGTGTCCAGCGGCGTGGCCTGGCTGATACCGTCGACCCCGAGACGCAGGGCGTTCATATCACCACCGGCGGCGGTGTGGCCGGTGAAAATGACCCGCAGCGCGTCGCTAAAGCCTGGAATGTGGGCCGCAATTTCCTGCGGCGGCAGCCAGGAGGTCATCTGCACCGGGAAGGAGATCAGCAGCACCACGTAGCCAATCATGGCCGGGTTAAAGGGGTTATGCCCCAGCCCGCCGTACAGCTGCTTGGCGATGATCACGGCAAAGGCGGTACCCAGTACCACCATCCACCAGGGGGCAAGGGGCGGAATGCTGACGGCCAGCAGCAGGCCGGTCAGCAGCGCAGAGTTGTCGGCCAGAATGGCGGCAACATTTTGCTTGCGCAGCTTGAGGATAGCGGCTTCGGTGCCCCAGGCGGTTAAGGCGGCGAGAATAAGCTGCAGCACGGTGCCCCAGCCGAAAAACCAGGTCTGCACCACGATGCCGGGCACGGCGGCGAGCAGCACCAGCAGCATAATCCGCGAGGTCTGACGCTGGTTGTGGGTATAGGGAGAGCTTGCGATTCTGAAAACCATTTAATCCTCGTTAACTGCCTGCCGGGATGCTTTCCTGGCCTGAACTCGGGCGATTGCTTCGGCAACTGCAGCCTTGCGCGGATCGTCATTGGCGGCGGACCCGACGTCGCCCGCCTGCTGCTGCTCGGCCTTGCGGGCCTTGGCACGGGCGATAGCGGCTTCTACCGCGGCCTTACGCGGGTCGACGGCTTCGGCTTCCGGGGCGTCGGTAGTGGCCTCCGCCTGCTGCTCGGCCTTGCGGGCCTTGGCGCGGGCGATGGCGGCTGCTACCACGGCCTTGCGCGGGTCGACGGCTTCGGCTTCCGGGGCGGTAGTAGTGGCCTCCGCCTGCTGCTGCTCGGCCTTGCGGGCCTTGGCGCGGGCGATAGCGGCTTCTACCGCGGCCTTGCGCGGGTCGACGGCTTCGGCTTCCGGGGCGTCGGTAGTGGCCTCTGCCTGCTGCTGTTCGGCCTTGCGGGCCTTGGCGCGGGCGATGGCGGCTTCTACTGCGGCCTTACGCGGGTCGACGGCTTCGGCTTCCGGGGCGATGGTAGTGGCCTCCGCCTGCTGCTGCTCGGCCTTGTGGGCCTTGGCGCGGGCGATGGCGGCTGCTACTGCGGCCTTGCGTGGGTCGACGGCTTCGGCTTCCGGGGCGGCAGTAGTGGCCTCCGCCTGCTGCTCGGCCTTGCGGGCCTTGGCGCGGGCGATAGCGGCTTCTACCGCGGCCTTGCGCGGGTCGACGGCTTCGGCTTCCGGGGCGTCGGTAGTGGCCTCTGCCTGCTGCTGTTCGGCCTTGCGGGCCTTGGCGCGGGCGATGGCGGCTTCTACTGCGGCCTTACGCGGGTCGACGGCTTCGGCTTCCGGGGCGATGGTAGTGGCCTCCGCCTGCTGCTGCTCGGCCTTGTGGGCCTTGGCGCGGGCGATGGCGGCTGCTACTGCGGCCTTGCGTGGGTCGACGGCTTCGGCTTCCGGGGCGGCAGTAGTGGCCTCCGCCTGCTGCTCGGCCTTGCGGGCCTTGGCGCGGGCGATAGCGGCTTCTACCGCGGCCTTGCGCGGGTCGAGATCTGCGCCGGCCGACGGCTCGGGCGCGGACTCAGCCAGTTCGTTTTTACGGGCGCGCACCTGCGCTTTACGCGCTTCGCGCGCGGCGATGGCTTCACTATTGTCCGGCTTAGCGCCCGCCTGAACGACGATCGGCTGCGCTGCGTCCTGCTGTTTTTCGCGCACGCGGGCGAGGGCTGCGTTAATCGCCGCGCTATCTTTGGCGGCGGGCTGCACGGCGGACTGTTTATGCCGCTCGAGGCGCGCGGCCTTATCGCGCTCCAGACGCGCCTGGCGTGCTTCAAAACGGGCTTTGGCTTCCGCCGCACGCTTCTCTTCCAGACGAATCTCCGCGATCTCGGCCTTCTCCTGACGGAAGTACTGCACCAGCGGAATATTGCTCGGGCAAACCCAGGCGCAGGCGCCGCACTCAATGCAGTCGGCCAGGTTGTGGGTCGTGGCCTTATCGTGCTGCTGGCCTTTGCTAAACCAGTACAGCTGCTGTGGCAGCAGATCGGCAGGGCAGGCATCGGCGCAGGCGCTACAGCGAATGCAGCCCTTTTCCTCTTCCGCTTCGCCCATTTCGCTGGCCGACGGGGCCAGCAGACAGTTGGTAATTTTGACCACCGGCACGTCGAGCCACGGCAGGGTAAAGCCCATCAGCGGGCCGCCCATAATCACCATCGGCTCAGCGCTGGGGCAAAAACCGGCATCATCCAAAAGATGGTGCACCGGCGTGCCCAGCCGGGCCCAGACGTTGCCCGGGCGCGAAACCGCTTCCCCGGTTAAGGTCACTACGCGTTCGGTCAGCGGTTCGCCATCGATCACCGCGCGTTTAACCGCGTAGGCGGTGCCGACGTTTTGCATCAGGATCCCGATATCGGAAGAGCGGCCGCCGTGGGGCACCTGCTTCCCGGTGAGGATCTGCGTCAGCTGCTTAGCGCCGCCGGAGGGATATTTGGTTGGGATCACGCGCAGGGAGATGCCGTGCGCATCGCTCAGTACCGCACGCAGCATGGAGATTGCCTGCGGCTTGTTGTCTTCAATGCCGATCAGCACCTGGCTCGGCTGTAAAATATGGGCCAGGATGCGAATGCCGTCGATAATCTGCGCCGCACAGTCCTGCATCAGACGATCGTCGGCGGTGATGTAGGGCTCGCACTCGGCGGCGTTAATAATCAGGGTGTCGATTTTGTCGCCGCCGCCGCGCAGCTTGATGCCGGTCGGGAAGCCGGCGCCGCCCAGCCCGGCCACGCCGAACTGGTGGATGCGCTCGATAAGCTCTTCGCGGGATTTGCTCTGGTAGTCACTCCAGCCGTCGCGTTCAATCCAGCGGTCTTCACCATCGGCATCAATGATAACGCTCATCTCCGCCAGCGCGGAGGGGTGCGCCGTCGAATGCGGAGCGATGGCGCTGACGACACCCGACGTCGGGGCGTGAACGGGCAGCATTTTTCCCCAGCCGCGGGTAAGCGGCTGGCCGCGCAGGACGCGATCGCCGGGCTGCACGCAAAGCTCGCCCTCTGCGCCAATATGCTGCTTAAGCGGAATAACAAACTGCTGCGCAAGGGAGACCTGGCGCAGCGGCGTACCGTTTGACTGGGTTTTCATCTCCGGCGGATGAATACCGCCGTTGAAATCCCAGACCTTGTCTTTTTTGAACGCGGAAAATAGCTTAAACATGTTGTTCCACAGGAATGATGCGCACCGGGATGGTGTGTAGATCCCACTTCCAGGTTTCAGTGGTCGCCGCAACCGTAACCATCTCTATACACTGCGTCGGGCAGGGCGCGACGCAAAGATTACAGCCGGTACAGAGGTCGCTCATCACCGTATGCATCGCGCGGGTCGCGCCAACAATGGCGTCAACGGGGCAGGCCTGGATGCATTTCGTGCAGCCAATACAGTTCTTTTCGTCGATGACCGCCAGCATACGCGCGGGCTCAGCCTCCTGAGCATCGCCGTCAGCAGGCTGCGGGTCGACGTTCAGCAGGGTGGCAATTTTTAACATCACCGCTTCGCCGCCGGGGGCGCAGCGGTTGATTTTCTCGCCCTGCAGGCCGACCGCTTCCGCATAGGGGCGACAGCCGGGGTAGCCGCACTGGCCGCACTGGCTTTGCGGAAGAAGTTCGTCGATCTTCTCAACGACCGGATCGTCCTCCACCTCAAAGCGGCGGGAGGCGTAACCCAAAATTAAGCCGAAAATCAGCCCGAGAAGGCTGATCGCAACGACGGCTATCCAGACAGCGCTCATATTACAACTTCACCAAACCACTAAAGCCCATAAATGCCAGCGACATTAAACCTGCCGTCACCAGCGCAATGGCGTTACCGCGAAACGGCGCCGGGACGTCAGCAACCACCAGACGCTCGCGAATGGCGGCAAACAGCACCATTACCAGAGAGAAGCCGACCGCCGCCGCAAAACCGTACAGCGCAGACTGCAAAAAATTATGCCCAAGGTTAATATTCAGCAGCGCAACGCCGAGCACGGCGCAGTTGGTGGTGATCAGCGGCAGGAAGATACCCAGCAGGCGGTACAGCGCCGGGCTGGTTTTGCGCACCACCATTTCGGTGAACTGTACGACCACCGCAATGACCAGAATAAAAGCCAGCGTGCGTAAATAGACCAGATTCAGCGGAATAAGAATCCAGGTATCAATCAACCAGGCGCAGATAGAGGCCAGGGTCATCACAAACGTGGTGGCCAGCCCCATTCCCATGGCGGTCTCCAGCTTTTTGGAAACCCCCATAAACGGACACAGTCCAAGAAACTTCACCAGCACGAAGTTGTTAACGAGGACGGTACCAATAAAGAGCAGTAAATAATCAGCCATCAATTCGACCTGAAACGGAAAAAGCCGCCTATTATCGAATAAAACGATACCGGCGACAACAGGTTAACTGTGGGGTTATTACGGATTGACGAAGGTCCGCTTAACCCGTTCGGAGCGCTTGAAGTAAGGAACCAGCAGCGCGGCAGCAAGAAGAGGGAACAGCAGCTGGCGCAGGGCCAGAACGTCCGATATTGGCGAAAAGGCAAAGGCTTTAATCGCCAACAGCAGAGAGATCAGCAGCCAGATAATATAGTGCTTCGGCACCACCTTCCGCCGTTTGAAAAAGGCCAGCGTCAGCCACAGGGTGTAGTACCACATGGCGACGGCGAACAGCAGGGATGCAATCCACAGGATAAGATTCCCGGCGCTCATTGCGCTCAGCAAGGAGAACGTTTGGGGCGCCATGAGCGCGTTGGCAAAGATAAGCAGCGATAGCGAAGCGCTTAACAGCGCAACCAGTAGCCACGCAAGCGGCCCCAGCAGCCATCCGCCAATTCGTTCTGCAGAGTCAGAGGACATACTTTCTCCCGGATTTAACGCCAGTGAAATACCCGTTGAGCGTCAGGCTGCGCGCGCATGCCTGCGCAAGCGTCTGTACATTTGCGCTGCTCGCCCGGCGGGCCGGCGCTCAACCTGTTCAGGTACGGATCAAAATCAAGGGCGGGAGTATAAGCAACTGGCGTGCTTCAGAACAGTTTTTATTGCACGTAACGCCAGACGGACTTGGGAACCTGGCCAATATCGAACAGTTTACCGCCAGAAACCAGCTCGGCCCGGCGATGGTCAGCGGCGCGGTACATATTAACAATCTCTTCGTTATCGGTCAGGGAGTAGTTAAGGTGGTCAAAAAGCTTTTCCAGACTTTCCAGCGAGCTGATTTTACGAAATTTTAATAAATAGTCCTGAACGGTCATTTGCGTATCCATTTTATAATCGGAATAAATATGAGCCTGTCCCATTAGGTTATTTGATTTGCCATTTTGGCCCAAGGCCGTGCTCACATCCTCACGCACTTCGCGCGCGCTGCGGTTGTTCCACGCTCCCGGTATCACAAACAGCGGCACCGTTACCCGGCGGGATCGCCTCTAAGTCGAATATTACCAACTTTCAGTAAACCTGCTCTAAACCAGCGGCACCTTATTAACGGTGCCTGGGCGGAATTATTTCGGTTGTAAATACTAAAGACAAGAACTGATTACATTCCTGGTGTAGTAACAAGAAATTTAAGAATATTCTAGCGCTGAATCAGGCGCCGGACGGCGCCTGGAGGAGAAGATTAACGCTGTTGGCCGCGGCTGGCAATAACGTTTTGATACCAAAAATAGCTCTTTTTCCGTTTGCGGGCGAGCCCCTGCTGATGGTCGACAAAAACGAAGCCGTACTGTTTCTGATAGCCGTTCAGCCAGCTCAGCAGGTCGATAAATGACCAGGGATAATAGCCGCGTACGTCGGCGCCGGCGTCGATCGCTTTTTCTAGCGCACTAATGTGGGCGCTGAGATAGTCGATACGCGGATCGTCGACAATTTCGCCGTCAATAATCGGATCTTTGGCGCCCAGGCCGTTTTCGGTGATGTAAATCGGAATATCACCGTAGCGCTCCTTGATCATCATAATGCCGTCCGTTAACCCCTGGGGCCAAATTTCCCAGCCCCATTCGGTATAGGTGCTTTGCGGATTACGCACGAAGTGGAACAGCCCCTCAACGCCAGGCTCGCCGCCGCTTAATCCTTCCTGCGGATGGGCTGAAACGGTTTCGCGGCGATAGTAGTTCAGGCCGATAAAATCGCTGTGGTTTTCACGCAGCAGCGTGTCATCGCCGGGGGCAAAGCGCGGCACGCCCCACAGCGCCTGGGTTTGCTGCAGCAGCCCTTCGGGATAGGTGCCTTTTAACACCGGATCGTACAGCCAGTGGGTATGGATAGCGTCAGCCATCTCGGTCGCCAGGCGATCCTCTTCGCTATCGGTGAGCGGCGTATGCGGCTGCAGAACGTTGACGAAGCCAATCTCACCCTTAATACCCATTTCACGAAACGCTTTAATCGCCATCGCGTGGGCCACAAAGACGTGGTGACAGGCCTGAATGGCGCGGGCCGGATCGCGCACCGCTGGCGGATGGCAGCCGTTAATGTAGCCATGACCAATAAAAACGATGGTCTCGTTAAAGGTGGCCCACAGCTTGACCCGTGAACCGAAACGCGCGTAGCACAGGCGCGCGTATTCGGCGAAGGCCTCCGCCGTGCTGCGGGCCTCCCAGCCGCCCTCATCCTGAAGCGCCTGCGGCAGATCCCAATGGTACAGCGTGATCATCGGTTCGATATTGTGCGCCAGCAGCTCGTCGATCAGATCGCTATAAAACTGAACGCCGGCTTCGTTGACCTCGCCGCGGCCGCCGGGCAGCAGGCGCGGCCAGGAGATGGAAAAACGGTAGCTCTGCAGGCCCATTTCGGCCATCAGCGCGACGTCTTCGCGAAAGCGGTGGTAGTGATCGACGGCGACGTCGCCGTTGGTTCCCTGGAAAGTAGCGCCCGGCTGGTGAGAGTAGATGTCCCAGATCGACGGCCCTTTCCCGTCGGCATCGTGGCCGCCCTCAACCTGATAGGCTGCGGTAGCGGCGCCCCATAGAAAATTTTGCGGAAATGCGGCCATGAGAAAAGCTCCTTAGCAAATGATAAGGAGAGTGTAATAAAGGGTTATACGGAGATGCAACCGGTTTCAGAAACCGGTTGCATACTTGCGAAGCGGGTCACTCTTTAGCGTAAACGCTATTTTGTCTGCACAACATTAGCGGGAGGCGGGGATTGGTAGTTATCAATGTGATGCGCGATAACCAAAAGCAGGGCCGAAACGCCAAGAACAACCCAACCTATAAGCTCTACAATTCTGCTGAAAACGGCTGCCATAATTCTGCTATTGAAAGTTAAAACAGAGCTAAATGTTACTAAATGCCGAGAACAACGCAAGTATTAGCTGGCGAAGTTTTCACGACTGGTGCAAGAGTGAGCGGTCGACAATGCATAAGCAAAGCTAATAAGACGTTTGGGTCTTATAGTTATGGTGACCCCCCGAACTTTTCGCCAGAGAGGTTGCAAGATGAGTGACAATATTCGCGTCGCAATAATCGGCTACGGGTACGCCAGTAAAACGTTCCATGCGCCGCTGATAAGCGGTACGCCGGGAATGACGCTTGCCGCGGTGTCGAGTAGCGATGAAGGTAAGGTGCGGATCGATTGGCCAGCGGTGCCGGTTGTGGCCGAACCCCGCCAGCTGTTCGACGACCCCAACATCGACCTGATCGTGATCCCTACGCCGAACGATACCCACTTTCCGCTGGCAAAAGCCGCGCTGGAGGCGGGAAAGCACGTGGTGGTGGATAAACCCTTTACCGTGACACTGTCACAGGCCCGGGAGCTGGATGCCGTTGCCAGGAGCCGGGGACGGCTGCTTTCGGTGTTCCACAATCGCCGCTGGGACAGCGATTTTTTGACCGTTAAATCATTGATTAATGAAGGGCTGCTGGGGGAAGTCTGCTATTTCGAATCGCACTTCGACCGCTATCGTCCCCGGATACGCGACCGCTGGCGGGAGCGGGGCGGCCCGGGGAGCGGGATCTGGTTCGATCTTGGCCCCCATCTTCTCGATCAGGCGATCTGCCTGTTTGGCCTGCCGGTCAGCATGACCGTTGATCTCGCCCAGCTGCGCCCGGGGGCGCAGTCTACCGACTATTTCCATGCGGTGCTGGTTTACCCGCAGCGTCGGGTGATCCTCCACGCCACTCTGCTGGCGGCGGCGGAAACGGCGCGCTTTATCGTGCACGGATCGCGGGGAAGCTATATCAAATACGGTCTCGACCCGCAGGAAGAGCGGCTAAAAAACGGCGAGCGCCTTCCGCAGGAGGACTGGGGATACGATATGCGCGATGGAATTCTGACGCGCGTTGACGGAGAAGATCGTAGCGAGGAGAGCTGGCTAACGCTGCCCGGCCATTACCCGGCGTACTATGCCGCCATTCGCGATGCGCTCAACGGAAATGGGGAGAATCCGGTACCGGCGAGCCAGGCTATTCAGATTATGGAGCTGATTGAGCTGGGGATTGAATCAGCAAAGCATCGGGCGACGCTATGCCTGATCTAACAGGCCTGATTTAACAGGTCTGATTTACGATGAGACGCCCGGCAGGATTGCTGCCGGGCAGGAACCTAGACGCGCTGCACGCGCTGGATCAGTGCCGCTTTTTCCTCTGCGCTGAGGAAGGCGAGCTCCAGACCGTTGATTTGCGCCTGGCGGATTTGCTCGCGGCTGAGGCCCGCAGCCGGGGCGGCAACGTTATATTCATGAATAATATCGACGCCCTGTACCGCCGGATCGTCGGTGTTAATCGAGGCCAGCACGCCGTGCTCGAGGAAGGTTTTTAACGGATGCTCGGCCAGCGACGCGACGGTGCTGGTCTGAATATTCGAAGTCAGGCAGGATTCAATCCCGATACGCTGCTCGGCTAAAAAGTCCATCAGCGCCGGATCCTGCACAGCCTTGACCCCGTGGCCGATACGCTCAGCGCCCAGCTCACGAATGGCCTGCCAGATGCTTTCCGGGCCAGCGGCTTCTCCGGCGTGGACGGTAATGCGCCAGCCGGCGTCGCGGGCCTGGGTGAAGTGTTGCATAAACAGGGTACCCGGGAAGCCGAGCTCATCACCGGCCAGGTCGAGGGCGGTAATGTCGTCGCGATGGGCAAGCAGCGCGTCAAGCTCCTGCTGGCAGGCGGCCTCGCCGAAGGTGCGGCTCATAATACCAATCAGCCGCGCTTCAACGTTAAAGTCGCGGCTCCCGTCGCGCACGCCGGCAATGACCGCCTCAACCACGCCGTCGACCGGCAGCTGGTGGGTCATCGCCATGTAGCGCGGGGAAAAGCGCAGCTCAACGTAGTGCAGGCCGTTGCGCGCCGCGTCTTCTACGTTTTCATACGCGACGCGACGGCACGCTTCCAGCGAGGCGAGCACCTTTACGCCCCAGTCAAGCTTGGCAAGGAAGCTCACCAGATCGGGTTCGTTGCTGGTGACCTGGACATGCGGACGAAGGGTATCGAGGGTGGTTGCCGGGAGCGCGATGTTAAACTGGCGGCCAAGATCGAGAATCGTTTGGGCCCGGATGTTGCCATCAAGATGGCGATGAATGTCGGTTAATGGCAAAGTTGAATCAATCATGGTCGCACTCATTTTTTAGTAAAAGTGCACATCATTATACAACAGGGTTATAACTGTTTAAAAGTATTGAAAAAAATCCTGTCTATACAAGCATCTGGCGGCGCTGTGGGAACCGCTGGCTCTGTTTAAGATCCCGCATGGCGATGTTGTCCCCGCCCTTGCCGCGCGTCTATCTCTGCCTGCGCGCATTTTCAGCAATCGCGGCGCCGGGGAGGGCGTTGACAGCATGTCGGGGAATATGGTTGTATTGTACAACTATGTTGTCAGGGCGGTTTTATGAATACTGAAATGCAGATCGTTGAAGAGATACGCGTGGCTTCCCGGCAGATGGTGCGGGAGCTCGGATTCATGAACAACACTCTGGCCGCGAGCCCATACTCCCCCTCGATAGTGCATACTCTGCTCGAAGTGCATGCGCAGGGCCAAATGACGGCGGCGCAGCTGGTGCAGATTCTGGGGCTTGAGAAGTCCAGCGTTAGCCGCATGTTGGCAAAACTGGTCAGCGCCAACGAGCTGGAAGAGGTGCCGTCGACGGAGGATGCGAGGGTCAAACACCTGGGCCTGACGGCAAAAGGCCGGGAAACGGTGGCGAAAATTAATCAGTACGGTAGCGAACGGGTGATCGCCGCGCTGAAAAAAATGAATCCCCATCAGCAGCAGACCGTGTCACAAGGGCTTAAACACTACGCCAGTGCCCTGGCCGCCTGTCGCGAAAACAGCGAGATCGCTGCCCGGGATTCGCTTGAAATTATTACCGGCTATCACCCCGGCACCATCGGGCGCATCGCGGAAATGCACGGTAGCTACTATGCCAGAGAGCACCATTTTGGCGTTTTCTTTGAATCCAAAGTTGCCGCGGGCCTGGCTGATTTTGCGGGCCGTCTGGATAAAGCCTGTAATCAGATATGGCTGGCCGTGTTGAACGGGCGCATCGTGGGCTCTGTGGCGATTGACGGCGAGGATCTCGGCAACGGTGAAGCGCATCTGCGCTGGTTCATTCTCGATGATGGATGCCGCGGCAGCGGCGCGGGCAGAAAACTTATCGCCGAAGCGATGAGGTTCTGTGAAGAGAGCGGCTTCAGTTCCGTTCAGCTCTGGACCTTCAATAAGCTTGCGGCCGCGCGTCGGCTATATGAATCGTTTGGCTTTACGCTGGCCAAAGAGTGGCAGGGCGATCAGTGGGGAAGCCTCATCATCGAGCAGCAGTTTACCTGCAGGTTGCGCTAAATATTCACGGCTTCTCGGTGGGGACAGAAAATAATGCTTGCTATCAATGGTTATCTATGTGATCAATAGCAGGTCGGTTTGGTACACAGAACCAATAAAGCGGTTTAGTAAAGCAGTCCTCATCTCAAGCGTTATTCCTAAATAATCCTTTTTTCGAGCCTCCTTATCGTTATTAATTAATTTCTGTGATGCGAACTTTTTCGCCGCAAGGCTTTGAACATTGGGATAATACTTATGTCTGGTAAGATGATTGGTTTAGTAAAATGGTTTAATGAAGGTAAAGGTTTTGGCTTTATTTCTCCAGTAGACGGCAGCAAAGATGTTTTCGTACATTTTTCTGCGCTGCAGGGTGATGGCTTTAAAACTTTATTTGAAGGGCAGAAGGTCGAATTCACTATCGAGAGCGGTGCCAAAGGCCCTGCTGCCGGTAATGTCGTTCTGCGCGACTAATTAATTTTGCGTTTTTATGAATCTGCGATAACGATGACGGTGTAATCCCGAGTAGTCAGATTGATAAAAAATGCGAGCGGTTGAGCTAAGTCGGCAGTATCTGCTGGCTTTAATCGATGCGGTAGATTGGTTTTTGTCTGAAATTTCAGCAGACTGAATGCCGTATGTTGTGCTGTAGCGTGAAGAGTTCCGTGGGCTGATGTAACTTAATCATCACCCTGAGCTAACGTACGTAAAAGGAGTGACCGCCTCCTGAAACAGGACACTGTTTTACATTGTGTAAATTTTTGTATTTCGTACGCCTGCGGGCAAATTAAAAACTAACAACATCCAAAATAATCGCTGATAAAGTAACATGGTTTGATCTGAAGTGATTTTCAGATTTATCGTTAAGAAATAATGACAATGATGTCTTTCTTTTACCAACCATTCGAACAGTGATTTCCGCTGTCATTGAAGGTCAAGAAGAACCTTCAGTTAAATATGGCTAAATGCCCCTGCGGTAGTGAATGTTGTAGCAAATAAAAGGCTAACATCATGACTGACCACATTCATTTCAGGTGCCCATGCTGCCATGGGTCACAGTACAGAACATCAAACTATGATGTATCTGAAAGCAATCCATTCGGTGCGAAATGTATCTTTTGTAAATCTTCAATGATTACATTTGATAATATTGCCCCCTATATTTCGGCAAAAGCCGCCGTATCTGGATTACGCAATTAATCAAAAGGCCCCGCAAGGGGTCTTTTAACATCTGTGCGACGGTGCCAGGTTCTACCACGGCAGGATTCGAATGCTCGCTGGGCGCTTATGCTCGCGCATCTGACAGTCTTCAGTGCGAACCGCAACCGTACATCTAGCCCCGGCCATCGCCGGGGTTTTGCTATTTTAGCGCTCAGCGTCGGCCGCGCCGCAGAGCGCGTGGGCCAACGGCAGCCTGCCGTCTGCGCTCATAGCAAAACGCTATTAATCATAGTGAATCAGTATTTAATTTTGGCGATGAGATTTTCTATAGTTCCAGGTGCTACTTTTCCTGCAATGACTGGCAGGCTATTTTAAAAAGGACTCCGGGACTATGGTATTCACGCTAAAAAAATTTGCTGTTTCGCTGGCCGTTGCCGGCTCGCTGCTGCTGACCGCCTGCGGCCCCGCGGGAGGGGATCCTAATCATATCAAGGTGGGGATCAGCGCCGGTATTGACCAGCAGGTGTGGTCGGTGGTGCAAAAGGTGGCGAAAGAGAAGTACAACCTCGACGTCGAAGTGGTGACCTTTAACGACTTCGTCCTGCCGAACGAGGCGCTCAATAATGGCGATCTCGACATCAACGCTTTTCAGCATAAGCCGTATCTGGATAAGCAGATTCAGGAGCGCGGCTATAAGCTGGTAGCGGTGGGGAACACCTTCGTTTACCCCATCGCCGCCTATTCGAAGCAGATTACCGCTATCGACCAGCTGCCGGACGGCGCGCAGGTTGCCGTGCCGAACGATCCGACTAACCTTGGCCGTTCGCTGCTTCTGCTGCAAAAGCAGGGGCTGATTACTCTTAAAGAGGGCACCGGCCTGCTGCCGACGGCGTTGGATATCGTCAACAATCCGAAGCGCTTAAAAATTGTTGAGATTGAGGCCCCGCAGCTGACGCGCGCGCTGGACGACAGACAAATATCCCTCGCGATTATCAACACCACGTTTTCCAGCCAGGTCGGACTCTCGCCGAGCCGTAACGGGCTGTTTGTCGAAGACAGGCACTCACCGTACGTCAATATTTTTGCCAGCCGCATCGATAATAAAGACAGCGAGAAGGTGAAAAATTTGGTCAAGGCGTATCAAACCGATGAAGTGGCGGCGGCTGCAGAGGAGCTGTATAAAGGCGACGCGGTTAAAGGCTGGTAATCTCTTTTTCGGTATCAGGGCCACGCCCTGATACCGAATATCGCTTACTTGTTCAGCATTTTATTGTAGACAAAAAAGTCCGTATCGCGCACGAAACCGTTGCGTTCGTACAGCGCCTGCGCCGGAGCGTTGTCGGTGGCGGTACTGAGCATGATAAAGGCGGAATCTGTTTCCTTCGCCAGCTGCTCGGCGCGCTCGATTAGCTTCTGCGCGACGCCGTGCTTACGCGATTTGCCATCGACGAAAAGATCGTACAGCAGCCAGATCCTTTTCATTTCTAATGAGCAGAACAGCGGATAGAGCTGTGCAAAGCCGGCGGGCTGGCCGTCAACTTCCGCGAAAAAAATAACCGATTCATTCAGCTCTAAACGCTTGAGAATAAACTCACGGGCCTGTATCGGCTGGGCTTCTACCTGATAAAAATTACGATAGCCTAGATACAGCGGCAGAATTTTATCGACATCCTGGGGCTGGGCCTGAAATATGTTCATTACGTACCTCCTACTAAAAGTAGGATAATTGTATTACAAATAGCTTTCAGGTAAACCGCGGGGGAACGGGGACGGGTCGCTGTACGGCGAGGTTGCCGCACGCGTGGCGTCTTATTGACGTCCGTTCGCCAGGCGAATTACCCTGCGGGCGAATAATGCGTGGGAATCGCGATCGAAATCATATCGTAGCCAAAAAATAGCCGCTTATCCTTCTGGCCTCGCTGCTTTGTTGGCCGAACGGCAGGCCGGCGGCCTGCCGTTTTTACCGACCTATTTCTGAATCAGATAGCGGATGGTCGGCCCGTCCTGCTGAATATCCAGAACGGTGTAGCCGTAGTTTTTCGCATCGTGCGGAATATTGTTGATCGACTGCGGGCAATCGCTGACCACTTCGAGAATTTCCCCCTTCTTCAAGGACGGCATTGCTTCAAGCGTCGCGACAGCAGGATAGGGGCAGGGCTCGCCGACCATATCGAGGCGGTAATCAGGAACGATAGTTTTCATGCGGTGTCCTTAGCGCCGGCAAGGGCGGCGGATTTTTGACGGAAAAAGCGTTTTTCCCAGGCAATGACCAGCATCAGGGCGATAAACAGCAGAAGATAGGTGACCAGCAGGCCGCCGAAAGGACCGAAGGTGGTCAGCAGATTGACCTTATCCCAGCGGGTGGCCAGCGCTGGCGACAGGTCGTCCCAGAAGTAGGCCAGAATGGTTGAACCGATAACGTTGCCCAGACCGACCCACCAGTAGTGAACCTGGCCTTCAACGGCGCGATACATCCAGCCGGTTTCACAGCCTCCGGCGAGAACAATCCCAAAACCGAACAGCAGACCGCCGATGACCGCATTGGGGCCGGCCCACATGATTTTCGGTTCCATTCCGAGCTGCACGTAGCTAAAAATACCGATTGCGCTGGCGGCCATACCGAAAATAATGGCTTTGGCCATATAGGTCCGGCCGGTTATCCACATATCGCGAAACGCCGAGGTGAAGCAGATCTGCGCCCGTTCGATAAGCAGGCCAAAACCGACGCCAAAGAGCATGGCCAGCCCCAGCTTCGGCCGGTCGACCGCGGTCAGCAGACCCCAGGCTATCATGGCGAAAAAGACCAGCATGCCGAGGCGAAAACGGCGCCGGGCCTGCTGAGGCTTTTGGGTTAACGGCGAAGCAGCGGAGACTTTCTGCATCCTGACCGGAATGCGAAAAATGGGCAGCAGGGTGAAGCGGGCGCCAAACCAGGTGCCGATAGCGGTGGCGATAGCGAAAAACCAGGCGTGCAGTGAGAACTGGGGGATCCCGGTGAAAAAGGCCGCCAGATTACAGCCCATCGCCAGGCGGGCGCCAAAGCCGGCAATAATACCGCCAGCGACGGCCTGGATAATGCGGATTCGGCTACGCGGCATGCGCAGCTTAACGTTATTTGCCCACAGCGCGGCGGCAAAACAGCCGCCGAACATGCCGATAATCATCATTCCGTCGATGCGGGTTAACGGCGTTCCCTCAAGATGGATGAGCTTATAGTAGCCCCACTGCTCGCTGTGCACGCCGGCAAGCTGCAGCAGCTGTCCGCCCCAGCGGGTAAATTCGCCGGTAACGGCCCAGAAGGTGCCGGTAATACCAAAGTAATAAGTCGAAAGAATACCTGCGGCAATAACCGCCGGAGCGGGTGCCCAGAATTTAATCAGGTAGGTTTGTTTGAACTGCTGCCATGTCATAGAAATGCCTCTGAACTCAGAAGGTAAATCACCCCCGACGGGGTTTAAGAGCAGGGGATAATACGCTGGTGGTCATGACAAAACGCTCGACGGGATCAAAAGGCCTATTTTTCCTGCGCACAATTAGCGCCCGCGGGATAAAGCAAATATGTCATTCAGGCTACCGTTTTATGACCAAATCATTAACCTTGCCAAGGTGGCTAAAATAGCGAAAGATGACCGCGTTCGGGCCCGAATACTGCTCAATGAGATCCTGAGGGATATATGAGTCAAGACGTTACGTTAAAAATGTTAAAGCCCGATTTTGATATGGAAGTGTCCGGGTTGGTTTGTGGCTATCTGTTCCGTGAAGGTAACGCGCCGCGAAAAATATCCTCGAATGAGGTCTGCGCCGAATATCATGAGCTGGTGGGCGAAAATGATTTCGTCTGGCTGCACCTCAACCTGAATCATGCCACTGCCGAAAAATGGCTGATGGCGCATTTTCCCGTCGACGACTTCTTCTTTGAGGAGATCCGCGATGGTTCCCACACCACGCGCATCGAACGCCAGGGCGACAGCCTGTTTGCCGTCCTCAACGACGTGCTGTTTAACCCCAAAGAGACCACCTCCGAAACATCAACGCTGTGGCTCTACTGCAGCCAGAAGCTGGTGGTGACGGCGCGCTATAAGCCGCTGCGCTTTATTGAGTGGATGCTGCCGCGGCTGGCAGCGCTAAAGGTCAACTCCTCTACCGAGCTGCTGGCCTTTTTGCTGGAAGAGCAGGAGGAGGTGCTGGAGCAGGTGGTCAGGCAGGCCAGCCGCCACGTTGATGCCATCGAAGAGCGGCTGCTCAGCAACCACGTTCAGCGCAACCGTGCCGATCTGGCGCGCCTGCGCCGCATGCTGCTGCGCTTTCAGCGCCTGCTGGCGCCGGAACCGGCGGCGATGTTCCGTCTGCTGAATCGCCCTCCGGCATGGATTGACCGCGCGGTAGTTCAGGAGTTTCGCCAGTTCACGGAGGAGTTTACCGTGGTGTTGAATGATTTATCCGGCCTGATCGAGCGGATTAGCCTGCTTCAGGAAGAGATTACCGCCAGGCAAATGGAGCAAAGCAACCGCACGCTGTATACCCTGACGGTGATTACCGTTCTGGCGTTGCCGATTAACATCGTGGCCGGCTTCTTTGGCATGAACGTCGGCGGCATCCCGCTGTCTGCCAACCATCATGGCTTTATGCTGCTGGTGCTCATCGTCGGTATCTTTACGGTCGGCGCCGGGTATCTGGCCTTTCGACGGCGGGACGATCTTTAGGCGTCAGCTATTATTTTCGGTAGAAGACCGCGGCGTCGGCCTGCGCTACCTTATTGCTAGGGATTATCAATAAGGAGTTAAGGGATGACGAGACTCGGCGCAATGCTGGCCCCGTGCCTGCTGTTGCTTCTGCTGTCGGGCTGCGCGACCGACGGCGTTAAAAAACCATTATCACAGCCGAAGCTGCTGAAAAAGAGTGAACCCGTTTATCCCGTCGTGGCTCACGCCAACCGTCTGACGGGCTACGTCCGGGTTGTCTATGATGTCAACGCGCAGGGCAAAATTGAGGAGCTGCGGATTGTGGACTCACAGCCCCGCTATCTGTTTGATGAGGCGGTGGTGAGGGCGATGGCGCAGTGGGAGTTCGAGAAGAATAAACCGTACAACAACATGGAGATGCGCTTTCGCTTCAGCTTCTTGCCGGTCAATCCACAGGGCCAGTGAGGGCGGGTGAATGCGCGTTACGCAGCGGCCCCGCGTAACGCGCAGCTCTAGGTTAGCGAGCGCAGGGCGGCAATCAACCCCTGAACCCCTCTCTCAAGCTTGACCCGCGGACACCCGGCGTTGAGGCGCACAAACCCCACGCCCTCCTCGCCGTAGGTCGAACCCGGCATGATGGCAATCTTTTGCTCGTGGATTAACGCCTGCTGCAGGGCGCTGTCGTCAACCTTGAGCGCCCGCAGGTCAATCCACGCCAGATAGGTCGCCTCCGGCGGCTGCCAGTTCAGCTGCGGGAAAGCCTGATTCAGCTCGCGGGCAATATAGCGCAGATTTTCCTGCAGATAGGCCCGCAGCGCGTCCAGCCAGCCGGCGCCTTCGCGATAGGCGGCAATATGGGCAACCAGCGCCGGGACGCAGGGCGAGGAGAGGCCATCCCGCGATTTCAGCGCGTTGAGGTAGCCCTCGCGGGTAGTAACGTCGTCAATCAGGCCATAGGCGCCGGTCAGCGCCGGAATATTGAAGCTTTTTGACGCCGAGGTAAACAGCGCCCACGGGCCGCGGGCGACGTCGCACCACGGCGTATGCCGGTGGTTTTCCCAGGTCATATCCATATGGATTTCGTCGCTGATAACCTTGACGCCGTGCTTTTCGCAGAGCTGGGCCATCGTCGCCAGCTCGTCGCGGCTCCACACCTTGCCGGTGGGATTATGCGGGCTGCAGAGCAGCAGGATTTTATTGCGCGGCTCGGCCAGCGCCCGCTCCAGCTCGGCCATATCGCAGCGCCACTGGCCGTGGTGAGCGACGAGCGGGACCGGGACCAGCCGACGCTGGTTGCCGGCAATGGTCTTATAGAAAGCATCGTAGGCCGGCGTATGCACCACCACGCCGTCGCCGACCTCGGACCACTGGCGGAGGGTTTCCGCCACCATATAAATCACCGATGGCCCGTAGACGATGGCATCGCTCTCGACAGGGCTCTGAAAACGGCTGGCGAACCAGTGGCTAACGGCGCTGAGGAACTCGTCGTTTTTCCAGCGGCTGTAGCCAAGAACGCCGTGGGCCAGGCGCTGGCTGACGGCGTCAAGAATGCAGGGCGCGGTGGCAAAATCCATGTCGGAGATGGTAAAGGGCAGCAGGTCGGCGGTGCCGAAGCGGTCGGCGACGTAATCCCACTGCGTACACCAGGTACCGTGGCGATCGACGGGCGTTGAGAAATCAAACATCGGAACTTCCTTTATCTGAAACCCCCTCCTGGCGGGAGGGGGCGCGGCGTTTATGCCTGGACGGTATTCATCAGGACGCTCATCTCATCCTTCACCGACTGGACCTGCGGCCCAATGACCACCTGGAGATTATGCTGATTAAGCTGAACGACGCCAATGGCGCGGTTGGCCTTCAGCGCCGCGGCGTCGACTTTGCTCATGTCGCTGACCGACAGGCGCAGGCGGGTAATACAGTTATCCAGGGAGGTGATGTTCTCTGCGCCGCCCAGCGCGGCAAGGATCGCCGGCACGTTATAGCCGGACTTGCCGACGCTACCGGCGGTGGCTTTCTCAAAGGCGGCGCTGTTTTCGATATCGCGACCCGGCGTTTTGAGGTTAAAGCGGGTGATGGCGAAGCGGAAGATGCCGTAGTACACCGCGAACCAAACGGCGGCGACCACCGGAACCAGATACCACTTGGTCGAGAGCCCGTGCAGGATGCCGAAGACCACGAAATCAATCACGTTGCCGTCGGTATTGCCGATGGTTACCCCGAGCACCGCCATGATGGTGAAGCCGAGGCCGGTCAGCAGGGCGTGGATGAGGTACAGCGCCGGAGCGACGAACAGGAACAGGAACTCCAGCGGCTCGGTGGTACCGCCAATAACGCAGGCAATGACGCCGGAGATCAGCAGACCTTTAATTTTGTGGCGATTTTCCGGGCGTGCGCAGTGGTACATCGCCAGCGCCGCGCCCGGCAGGCCGCCGAGGAACGCCGGCATTTTGCCCTGGGAGAGGAAGCGGGTGGCGCTTTCGGAGAAACCGTGGGTTTCCGGACAGCTCAGCTGGGCCTGGAAGATAGTCAGCGCGCCGCTGACGCTGTGGCCGCAGACGTCCATGGTGCCGCCCGCTTCGGTAAAGCGGATCAGCGCCACCAGAATATGCTGCAGGCCGAAGGGCAGCAGCAGACGCTCGCCGGTGCCGAAAATCATCGGGCCAAAGTTGCCCGCGCTGTTAATGACGTTGCCCAGCGTGTTGATACCCATCGCAAAGATCGGCCAGACCAGCGGGATGGCGAGGCCGACCAGCCCCATCACCACGGTCGTCGCGATAGGCACAAAGCGGGTGCCGCCGAAGAAGGCGAGCGCATCCGGCAGGCGGATATTGTGAAAACGCTCGTGCAGCATCCAGATAATAATCCCGGCGATCACCGCGCCGAGGATCCCGGTATCGATCGACTGAATGCCGATAACGTTCTGGATATTGTTGGCTTTAAGAATGGCCGCATCGGTGGTTGGCAGAATGCCTTTCGCCGTCAGCCAGAAGTTGACCGCAAGGTTCATTACCGCATAGCCGACGAAGCCGGCAAAGGCGGCGACGCCTTTATTTTCGCGCGCCAGGCCCAGCGGAATGGCGATACAGAACATCACCGGCAGGAAGCTGAAGGCGAAAGAGCCGATCTTGCTCATCCAGACGAACACCGCCTGCAGCAGCGGGGTATTGAGCCACGGCTGGAGGGTCAGTACATCATGGCTGCTCAGGGAGCTGCCGATGCCCAGCATGATCCCACAGAATGAGAGCAGGGCCACGGGTAGCATAAAGGTTTTCCCTAACTGCTGGAAAAATTCCCACAACGTAATTTTTGGGGCTGTTTTCGCCGTCATAACACGAATCCTGCTGCTGAGGTTATTGGTAGGATGTAACGTCACGGAAAGATAAAACGTTTTACCAATTTTTAGTGCGATAAAAATCACATAATCACGCGATAATAACGTTTATAAAGGTCACTCATTGATAAAACGTTTTATCGACAGCCACAGGGAGTCGGTTGCAGGCATGGCTATCGCAAGAAAGATCACCATTAACGATGTGGCCCAGGCCGCGGGCGTTTCGGTCAGCACGGTGTCGCTGGTGCTGAGCGGCAAAGGCCGCATCTCGTCCGCCACCGGCGAACGTGTCAATCAGGCCATTGAGCACCTGGGCTTTGTCCGTAACCGCCAGGCGGCCTCGCTGCGCGGCGGGCAGAGCGACGTGATTGGCCTCATCGTCAGCGACCTCTCGAAGCCCTTCTACGCGGAGCTTACCGCGGGGCTGACGGACGCTCTCGAATCCGCAGGCAAGATGGTCTTCCTCACCCAGGGCGGGCGTCGGGGCGAAAAAATGCTCCAGCGTTTTGAAACCCTGGTATCGCAAGGGGTCGACGGGGTGATTATTGCCGGCGCTATCGACCAGGGCGGCGAGCTGCGCGACCGGGCGGCAGAGGTCGGCATGCCGCTGGTCTTTGCCTCCCGGGCCAGCTACCTCGAGGATATTGATTTAATCCGCCCGGATAATATGCAGGCCGCGCAGATGGTCACCGAACATCTTATCCGCCGCGGGCATCAGCGTATTGCCTGGCTGGGCGGGCAAAGCTCGTCGTTAACCCGCGCCGAGCGGGTGGGCGGCTACTGCGCGACGCTGCTGAAGTATGGCCTGCCGTTTCATAGCGAATGGGTGGTGGAGTGCGAGTCGAGCCAGAAGCTGGCGGCGGAGGCGATGGCTTCACTGCTGCGGCAAAATCCGACCATCACCGCGGTGCTGTGCTACAACAGCGTCATCGCCACCGGCGCGTGGTTTGGCCTGATGCGGGCAGGGCGCCAGAGCGGTGAAGACAGCGTGGAAAGCTATTTTGAGCAGCGGATTGCGCTGGCGGCGTTCGCCGAAGTGCCGGAGGCCGCGCTGGATGACGTGCCGTTAACCTGGGTGACCACGCCGGCGCGAGAGATGGGCAAAAGCCTCGCCGGGTGTATTCTGCGTCGTCTTGAAAAGGGGCCGGAGTCCGCGCGCAACCAAATCATGCCGCCGCGGCTGGTGACCAGAAAATAGCCCTCCGAAGAGGGCTATTTCGCGTCTTACTGCTGCGGCGTCACCGGCGGGACCAGCTCTTCCGGCTCCGCGCTCTGCGGCGCGGAATCTGGCGCCGCGGGAACCGACAGGCCGAACATCCCGGCGAACTCATCCAGCGGCATTTTCTGTCCGTTCAGGGTGACCTGGCCTTCGGCATACTGCAGGCTGGAGGTGATGGCGTTATTCTCCATGGCGGTGATGCGGAACATCTGTCCCATAGCCGCCAGGCCTTTGACCTGCTGATCGGCAAGCTTCGCTGCGTCAGCCGGCTGATAGCCTTCCAGACCCGCAATCTGGGTCATAAATTCGGTCGCCATTTCTACCGGAACGACCAGTTTGCCGTCCAGAGACTTCACGCTGCGGTCAATCTCGTCGGCCAGGGTTTGCGCCGGTGCGGTAACCACGGTCGGATCTTTCAGCAAAATGGAGAGATTAAAGGTGCTTTCGCCCTTCGCGTTGCGCCAGCTCAGCGGGGCGATGGTCAGCGACGGGTTGCCTTTCAGCAGCACCGGCAGCGCCTTAAAGAAGGTCTCGGTCAGCGCCTGCTGGTAAAGCTCAGGGTTCTGCGCCAGCTCCGGCTTCGCCATCAGCGCCTGCGCTTCGCTATTGTACTGCTGGCTAAACTGGTGCCACGCCTGGCCGTCGAGATTATCCAGCTTCACGGTCAGCCTGCCGCTACCCAGATCCTTATTTTGCAGCTTGAGGCTGTTAACGGTGTAATCAAGCTGGCTGTTGATGCCCTTGCCATCTTCGGTCAGCGTCGATTTGCCGTCGATATTCATCCCTTCCAGCAGGGCCAGCTCTTTGCCTTCGACGCCAATCGCCAGCTTCTCAAGCGACACTTTTTGCTTGCCGATGCGCTCGTTAAAGCTGGTCATCTCGGTGGCGCCGTCGGTTTTCAGATTGCTGAAGTTCAGCTGCACTTTCTGATTGTACTCGTTGACCGCGTTGATCTGGCCGCTGGCCGCTTCACCGGTCAGCGCGATGGCCTTGCCGTCACGATCGGCATTGAGCTGGAACTGGCCGCCGCTAAAGGTGACCTTTTCGTCGCCTTTACTGTAATCCAGGGGCTTAAGATCGATAGCCGACCGGCTGTCGCCGCTGTAGGCAATCAGAGTGTCGATGGTAAACGGCGTGCTGCCTTTAGCGATATCAAACAACGCCTTACTGGCTTCATTGTTGACCAGGGTGGTTTTGACCGACGCCATCGACGGGCCAAAGTGGCCGCTCTTCAGCGCCGCCAGCGGGAACGGCCCGTGGCTGACGACTTCGTCAAAAACCAGGGGCTGTCCGGCAGCGAGCCAGCTGCTCTCTTTGCCCGCGACCGGCTTCACAACCAGCTGCAGGTGGCTGCTGAACAGGCCGCGCTGATAGTTCTGCCAGCCCAGCTCCAGCCCGGCTTCCGGGGCGCTGTTTTGTAGCTGAGCATTGGCCTGCTGTACCACCTCGGCGATCCGGCTTTCCAGCTGCTTGCCCGTATACCAGGAGCCTCCGGTCCAGACCACGCCCAGAGCCACGATAATTCCTGCTGCGACCAGCGATTTCTTCATAGTATTTGTCCATAAATAAAACCAGGCGCAAGAAGCCGCCTGGTTGTGCTGTCATGATGGGTCAAAGTCTAGCAAGAGCGGCTAAAAACTTCAGTAACTTACGGGAGCTTATTAAAGACGCGCGCCAGACGGCCGCTGCCGCTTACCGCAACCGGCGATTCATCGCTGGCAATAAACGCCGACTCGCCGGGCTTCAGGGTCAGAGACTGCTCGCCTTTGCGGATCGTCGCTTCGCCTTCGACGCAGAAAATAATCGCCGCGCTCTGCTGGGCGAGAGTGGACTCCTGTGCCGACAGCGCGTGCAGGGAGAAGGCAAAGTCATCGACCGGGATGGGGAAGTCCAGCTCGGCGCCGTGCTGCTGCGGCTGCGTCAACAGCTCGGCGGCCGGTTTGGCTTCGAACTTAACGTTGGCAACCAGCTCCGGAATATCGATGTACTTCGGCGTCAGGCCGGCGCGCAGCACGTTATCCGAGTTGGCCATCACTTCCAGCGCCACGCCCTGCAGGTACGCGTGCGGCGTTTCCGCAAACAGGAACATGGCATCGCCAGGGTTCAGCTTCACCACGTTGAGCAGCAGGGGAGAGAACAGGCCGCTATCGTCCGGATAGAACTCGGCGATCAGGCGAATGGTCTGCCACGGTTCGCCCTGTTCGGCGTCGAGCGCCGACTGCAGGACGCTTAAGGCGTGAGATTTTTCTTCGCCCTGCATATTCAGCAGGCTGGCGAACAGCTGGCTTAAGCGTTCAGCATCCGGGCTGCTGAGGAACTCGCCGATCGCCGGATGGGCGCTGGCAACCGGCTGCAGAAGCGCGGCGATTTCGGCAAATTCGCGGAAGGCGTTCATGGCCAGGAACGGCGTCAGGGCAAATACCAGCTCCGGCTTGTGGTTCGGATCCTTGTAGTTGCGCTCTGCGGCATCAAGTGGGATCCCGGCGGCATTCTCTTTGGCAAAGCCGATTTCAGAGGCCTGCTTATTCGGGTGCACCTGAATCGACAGCGGCTGGGCGGCGCACAGCACTTTAAACAGGAACGGCAGCTCGCCGAAGCGCTCGGCGACCTTGCTGCCGAGCAGGCTGGCTTTATCGCTCTCGATAAATTCGCGCAGCGAGCGCGGGCTGCCGCTGGCATCGAGGATCTGTGAACTACTTTTCGGGTGCGCGCCCATCCACAGCTCCGCCATCGGCAGATTGTTGGGGTTAGCGATGCCATAAAGTTCGGTTAATGCGGTGTGACTTCCCCAGGCATAGTTCTGTACTGAGTTAATGAGCTTCTGCATTCTCAATCCCTGTTTCCACTTGATAGTTATCGCTCTATTAAACCAGTAAACGCCTGAGAATCAACTGCTGAAAGAAAAAGTCGACCTTGTCTCAGTTTTTGTTAAAAAATTGTGTAAAATCGATCGACTCGCTTTTCTACAGGCAAATGGAGTGTCTGCCTGAAATATAATCAGCCAAGCAGTAAGTGAGAGCACAATGTCGAATAAACCGTTTGTTTATCAGGATCCTTTTCCCCTCAAAAAGGATGACACCGAGTATTATCTCCTCAGCAGTGACTACGTCTCCGTTAGCGAATTCGCCGGTCAGGAAGTCCTTAAAGTTGAACCCCAGGCGCTAACCCTGCTGGCCCAGCATGCCTTCCACGACGCCTCCTTTATGCTGCGCCCGGCGCATCAGCAGCAGGTGGCCGATATCCTCAGCGACCCGGAAGCCAGCGAAAACGACAAATACGTCGCCCTGCAGTTCCTGCGTAACTCCGAGATCGCCGCTAAGGGCATTCTGCCGACCTGCCAGGACACCGGCACCGCCATTATTACCGGCAAGAAGGGCCAGCGGGTGTGGACCGGCGGCGGTGATGAGGCCGCGCTGGCGCAGGGCGTCTACAACACCTACATTCAGGACAACCTGCGCTATTCGCAGAACGCTGCCCTCGATATGTATAAAGAGGTTAACACCGGCACCAACCTGCCGGCGCAGATCGACCTCTACGCCACCGACGGCGAGGAGTATAAATTCCTCTGTATCGCCAAGGGCGGCGGTTCGGCCAACAAAACCTATCTCTACCAGGAGACCAAGGCGCTGATCACCCCGGCGAAGCTGAAGGACTACCTCGTCGAGAAGATGCGCACCCTCGGCACCGCCGCCTGTCCGCCGTACCACATCGCTTTTGTTATCGGCGGAACCTCTGCGGAATCGACGCTGAAAACCGTGAAGCTGGCCTCCACCCACTATTACGACGGTCTGCCAACGGAGGGTAACGAGCACGGCCAGGCGTTCCGCGACGTGCAGCTGGAGCAGGAGCTGCTGCTGGCCGCCCAGGAACTCGGTCTCGGGGCGCAGTTTGGCGGCAAGTACTTTGCTCACGATATCCGCGTTGTGCGCCTGCCGCGCCACGGCGCCTCCTGCCCGATTGGGATGGGCGTCTCCTGCTCCGCCGACCGCAACATTAAGGCTAAGATCAACCGTCACGGGATCTGGATTGAGAAGCTGGAAAGCAATCCGGGCAAATATATTCCGCAGGCGCTGCGCCAGCAGGGTGAAGGCAAGGTCGTCAACATCGACCTCAATCAGCCGATGAGCGACATCCTCGGACAGCTTTCCGCCCATCCGGTTTCAACGCGCCTGTCGCTGAGCGGCACGATTATCGTCGCCCGCGATATCGCCCACGCGAAGCTCAAGGAGCTGCTGGATAACGGCGAGGCGCTGCCGCAGTACGTTAAAGATCACCCGATCTACTACGCGGGTCCGGCCAAAACCCCGGACGGCTACGCTTCCGGTTCGCTGGGGCCGACCACCGCCGGGCGGATGGATTCCTACGTCGATCTGCTGCAGTCGCACGGCGCGAGCATGGTGATGCTGGCAAAAGGCAACCGCAGCCAGCAGGTAACCGACGCCTGCCACAAGCACGGCGGCTTCTACCTGGGCAGCATCGGCGGCCCGGCGGCGGTGCTGGCGCAGCAGAGCATCAAGAGCCTCGAGTGCGTGGCCTGGCCGGAGCTGGGAATGGAAGCTATCTGGAAAATTGAAGTGGAAGACTTCCCGGCGTTTATCCTGGTGGATGACAAAGGCAACGACTTCTTCCAGCAGATCCAGACCTCGCAGTGCACGCGCTGCGTGAAATAAGCGTCCCCGCCTTTGGGTGAGTGCCTGCCGGTTAATCTGCCGGCAGGCACTGCTTACCCGCCGCTGTTGTGCTCCTCGGCGCGGTTATTTATGCCGCTTAGCGGCACGAACGACTAAAACAAATTATAAATCTGACCAATACTTAACGCTTTTAAGCCAGTGGGCTTTGTCGTAATTACCTACTTTTTATTCAAGGAGACAGTAATGACAACGCATCGCAGTGAAAAAGACTCTATGGGCGCGATTGATGTTCCTGCCGACAGGCTATGGGGCGCGCAAACCCAGCGTTCGCTGGAGCATTTTCGTATCTCAACGGAAAAAATGCCGGGCGAACTTATCTACGCTCTGGCGTTAACCAAGCGCGCGGCGGCGAAGGTAAATCAGGATTTAGGTCTGCTGGCCGGCGAAAAAGCGCAGGCCATCGTCGAGGCCGCCGATGAAGTGCTGGCGGGAAAGCATAGCGCAGAGTTTCCGCTGGCTATCTGGCAAACCGGCTCCGGCACCCAAAGCAATATGAATATGAATGAGGTTCTGGCAAACCGGGCCAGCGAGCTGCTGGGCGGCGTGCGGGGCATGGAGCGCAAGGTGCATCCGAACGATGACGTCAACAAGAGCCAAAGCTCCAATGACGTCTTCCCGACGGCGATGCACGTGGCGGCCATTATCGCCCTGCGCGAGACGCTCATTCCCCAGCTTAACGTGCTGAGAAAAACGCTCAGCGATAAATCCGCCGCCTTCAGCGATATCGTTAAAATCGGCCGTACGCACCTGCAGGACGCCACCCCGCTGACGCTGGGGCAGGAGTTCTCCGGCTGGGTCGCCATGCTCGAACATAACCTCCGCCACCTCGAGCTAAGCCTGCCGCATCTGAGCGAGCTGGCGCTGGGCGGTACGGCGGTGGGAACCGGACTGAACACCCATCCCGAATACGCGGTGCGGGTCGCGGCAGAGCTGGCGCAGAGTAGCGGCCAGCCGTTCGTTACCGCGCCGAATAAGTTTGAGGCGCTGGCGACCTGCGACGCGCTGGTCCACGCCCACGGCGCGCTGAAGGGGCTGGCGGCGTCGCTGATGAAAATTGCTAACGACGTGCGCTGGCTGGCCTCGGGCCCGCGCTGCGGTATCGGCGAAATTGCGATTCCGGAGAATGAGCCGGGTTCATCGATCATGCCGGGCAAGGTCAACCCGACGCAGTGCGAAGCGCTGACCATGCTGTGCTGCCAGGTGATGGGCAACGACGTGGCGCTGAATATCGGCGGCGCTTCCGGCAACTTTGAGCTCAACGTCTATCGCCCGATGGTTATCCATAACTTCCTGCAGTCGGTGCGGCTGCTGGCCGACGGCATGGAGAGCTTCAACGAACACTGCGCGGTGGGGATCGAACCCAATCGGGAGCGCATCAACCAGCTGCTCAACGAGTCGCTGATGCTGGTGACGGCGTTGAATACCCACATCGGCTACGACAAAGCGGCGGAAATTGCCAAAAAAGCGCATAAAGAGGGGCTGACGCTGAAGGCCTCGGCGCTGGCGCTCGGCTACCTGACGGAAGCCGAGTTCGACAGCTGGGTGCGCCCGCAAGAGATGGTCGGCAGCATGGCTACTCGCTAGCCAGCCACAGGTGCAGGCGCGGGATCAGCAGACGAAGCGCCTGCGCCTGGGGTTTATAGCGATACTGCACGTTGTCGGCATCGTAGTTCAGCAGTTCACCGATATCCGGCACGCTAACCCCCTGGCTGCCGGATATCAGCGTAATCAGCGGCCCAGGGCAGGCGTACTGCACCTGCTTTTGCTCGCCAGCGTACCAGACGCGGGCGATGGGCTGGACTTTCACCGGCCGCTTAATCTTCAGCTTTGCCCGCTGCGGCAGGGCGGCGATATCCTGATAATCCCTCTCCAGCTTGCTCTGCCACTGCTCGCGCGTCCACGGCGGCACCGCGCGCGGCGACTGCATGCTTTTTTCCAGCTGCATCAGCACCTCATCGCGGGTTAAATTCTTGATGACGTGCTTATTGGCCCAGCCAAAGCGGATGGTGCTGGGGTCGAACAGCGGCGTCAGCGTGCGGTAGGCGCTAAGGGTGATTAATCCCGGCAGATGGCGATGCACCCACTCAAAGCGGGCCGCGGCGGGGAGGGCGGAATCGACGGTAATGATTTTTTCGAAGGCGGCTTTTAGCGCGTTGATGCTGGCGATTTTTTGTCGCAGGTCGGCCTGCTCCTCGGCGCTGGTTTGCAGGCAGATAGTCCCGGGAAGGCGCACCGCGGCCTTGCTGCTGCGGCTTTCCGATTGCTGCTGGATAAACAGATGGCCGTAGTGCCTGAGGGCCATCTCCAGCGCCGTTTTGCCGATATGCTGCACGACCTGAATCGTCTCAAGCGGATCGTGCTCGGCGTCTTTACTCACCGCCGGGAGCTCAAATACCCGCGCGGCAAGCAGGCGACAGCGGCTTAGCGCCAGCTTCAGCTCCTGCAGCTCCCGCTCAAGCTGGCGAAAGGTGCCATTGAGTCGTTCAACGAGGTCATAATTTGCCATCTGCGCCACCTTAGTTACAACATACTAATCGGTTTTTAACTATACGCAGGCCGCAGCGCCTGCGCAAGGGGGGTCAGCCAGAGGTAAAATTCGGCAGCTGGTGGTAGATAGGCCAGCTAAAGCTGAAGCAGGCGCCACCCAGCGGGCTGGTGCGGCAGCTCACCTCGCCGGACATCGCCTGGGCGATGCTGTGGACGATAGCCAGCCCGAGCCCGCAGCCGCCGGTGGCCCGATCGCGGCTGGGGTCAAGCCGGACAAACGGCTCGAACACGCGCTCGCGCTCGGCGGGGTCGATGCCCGGACCGTCGTCGTTGACCTGCAGCGTCGCCCGCGATCCCGCCAGCGTCAGGCTAACCTGAATTCGCTGGCTGCTGTAGCGCAGCGCGTTGTTGACCAGATTATCAAGCACGCGCTCCATCAGGCGCATATCCAGCGCGCCGTAGTCGCCGGCCACCACCTCGTGAAGGGTCACCTCGCGCTGCGGGTTTACCATCTGAATATCTTCCACATGGGCCTCAATCCAGGCCGGAAAGTCGGGGGTGGTCAGGCTCAGCTCGTTTTGCGGCCGGTCAAGGCGGGCGTAGGTTAACAGCTCTTCGATAAGGGCTTCCAGCTGGCCGATATCGCGGTTTAGGGCCTGTGATTCGGCGGCGGTGAGATTTTCACTCATCTCAAGGCGGTAGCGCAGGCGAACCAGCGGCGTGCGCAGCTCGTGCGCAATGCCGTCGATCAGCTGTTTTTTGCTGGCGATCAGGGCATTGATATTATCGGCCATCTGGTTAAAGGCCACGCCGAGCCGCTCAAAGCTGGACATGCTATCGAAATGGATACGCTCGCTAAAATGCCCCTCGCCGAAGCGCTGGGCGGCGGTCTCGATGCGCAGCATATCCTGCCAGTGCGGGCGCATCCAGACGAAGACCGGGAACGCCAGTGAAATGGCGATAAAGGCCATCAGCGCGACGTCCAGCAGGCGCATCTCATGTAAAAAATAGAGATAGGGCACCGGGCCCACCGACAGCACGTAGTGGCTGCGCGGAATACGCTGAATAAAGGTGTACTCATCATCGAGGGCGACGATGTCGCCGGCGCGCAGATGCTGCATTGAGCTCTCCGCCAGCTTGAATTTGCTCAGCGGTTCAATATGCAGATCGAACGACAGGTTGAGGTCCAGCTCTTTGAGCGTTTTGCTCCAGTCGCGCGGCGGAATTTCCCGCAGCTCGCTGCGCATCAGATATAGCGAGCTTTTCATCAGATCGTCCAGCGACTGGCGGCCCGCACGCTCGGCGGTAAATTTATACACCAGGCCGACCAGCATGGTCATAACCAGAAAGCAGACGAACAGCAGGAGGTAAAACTGCACAAACAGTTTTTTCATAGCCGGACCCGTTAATTAATTGTCCCAGGCGTGGGGGGCAAACAGATAGCCTTTGTTGCGCACCGTTTTGATACGGTAGGGTTCCGTTGCGCTATCAAGGAGCTTTTTACGCAGGCGGGAAATGGCCACGTCGACGCTGCGGTCCATCCCGTCGTAGGTAACGCCGCGCAGGTTTTTCAGCAGCGCATCGCGATCCATAATTTGTCCCGCGTGGGTCGCAAGCTCCCACAGCAGTTCGAAATCCGCCGTAGAGAGCGCGACGCTGTCGCCGGCGAGCAGCACCTGGCGGTTCACCGGGTCGATGGAGAGTGAGCCAAAGGCGATGGTTTTATGCGGCGTCAGCGAGGTGGGCGCGGAGGTGAGCGGCACGGCAACGTGCTGGCGCAGATGCAGGCGCAGCCGCGCCAGCAGCACGGCGGGTGGGGTGGTTTTGAGGATATAATCACTCGCGCCCATCTCCAGCGACAAAATATGGTTCATATCGCTATCAAGGGAAGTCAGCAGCACGATGGGACCCTGCCACTGCCCGCGCAGGTCGCGGCATAGCGTCATCCCGTCCTTGCCCGGCAGCATGATGTCTAATAGCACCAGATCGGGTTTTTCGCGCGCAATAACCTCTTCTGCCCGGTCGCCGCGTGGTTCAACCACCACGTCCATATCATGCTTACCCAGATAGGCGGCGATCAGCGCGCCAACTTCCGGATCATCCTCAACGAACACGATCTTATTCATATTTTATATGTATATGTAAAAGGTTAAACATACACCGCCAGCAAATTGCCTGCCATTACTCTTTTATAAACAAATGTTCTTCCGCTATGCTGGCGTAACTTGTTGTTTAAATGTTAAGGCAAAAGGCATGGGGCTGTTGATTAAATCGCTGCTCGGGGCGCTGGTGGTGGTACTGATTGGCGTACTTTCCAAAACCAAAAATTACTATATTGCCGGGCTCATTCCGCTATTTCCGACATTCGCCCTGATCGCTCACTATATTGTCGCCAGCGAGCGCGGGATTGAAGCCCTGCGCACCACCATCGTATTTGGGATGTGGTCAATCATTCCCTATTTTATCTACCTGCTGTCGCTCTGGTACTTCACCGCAACGATGCGCCTGCCTTACGCGCTGGCGGGCGCCGTTGTGTGCTGGAGCCTGTGTGCCTGGCTGCTGATCCTCGGCTGGAGCCGTTTCCACTAGCGCAGGTGGCGGCCACCGTCGACGGCGAAGGAGCGGCCGGTGACGAAATGGCTGCTGAACAGATAGTCGAGCAGTTCGATAATTTCCGTTTCGCCTGCCGTAATTTTCATCAGCGATTTATCCAGCGCCTGCAGGCGATATTCGGCGTCGTCGCCTTCATTAAACATAATGAGCGAAGGGGCGATGGCGTTGACCTTTATTTCCGGCGCCAGCTTGCGGGCGAAGGAGCGGGTCATATTATCCAGCGCCGCTTTACTGGCGGCGTAGGCGATGTGCTTATCGCTGCCGCGCTCAACCACGTAGTCAGTGATATGAATAATATCGCTGCCCGCGTGGCCGTGGCCGCGCAGCAGCGCTTCCAGGGCGTGATTGAGCAGATAGGGCGCATTGACGTGAATTTGCATCATGCTGGCAAGCACCGTGCTGAGCGGCGTCCCCGGCTTTTCCGCCATCCAGCCGCTGGCGTTATGGATAACGGCGCGCAGGCCGCCGCTGGCGTGGGACTTCACCGCTTCGGCGAAGGTTAAAATCCCGTCGTCGGTGCTAAAATCCGCCTCCAGACAAACGGCGCCGGCCGTACGCAGCGCGTCAATAGCCGGATAGTGGGTACGATAGCTGACGATGACGGGCTGCTGTTGCTGAAGAAAATGGTGTGCCAGAGCGAGGCCGATTCGGCGACCTCCTCCTGTAATCAGGACCGGGCGAGGCTGTAGTTCAGCCATGGGTATCTCCTTTGAGTTCCGCGGCAGGGCGACCGCTTACCCCACCAGCATCCACGTTGCCGGTACGGCGGCAACCAGCAACAAACCAATTAAGGCTAATTCACGGCGTTTAAGCATGCGATCGTGCTGGTGCGTACGGCGGGCGTACAGGAAAACCAGAAGACCCGGAGCGTAAAGTATCACCGACAGCAGTAAATGCACAGGGCCCGACGCATATAATAACCATAAGCCATAAGCGCACGCCCCGATACCCACGGCCTTATGCAGCGGGCGGACGGCAATTTTCAGCAGGAAGGCGCCGACCAGCAGATAGGGAACGAGGATCATCTCGGAGGCGATGGTGAGCAGGGTACCGTAATCCGAGCCGGTCAGCCAAATCAGCACCAGCGAGGCCTGGACGCTAATATTGGTTAGCCACAGCGAAGCAGACGGCGCATTGTTGCGATTTTGCCGGGCAAACAGACGCGGAAACGCTTTGTGGGTAGCGGCCAAATAAGGAACTTCCGCCGCCATGATGGTCCAGCTCAGATAGGCGCCGCAGACGGAAACGATCAGCCCGGCGGCGATGATCACCTCGCCCCAGGAGCCCATCATTCTGACCATCAGCCCGGCCATCGACGGATTACGCATTTCCGCCAGCTCCGGACGGGCGATAACCCCCAGCGAGAGCAGCGTGACCAGAAGATAAACCACCAGCGCCGAAAGTACGGCCAGCAGCGTCGCGCGGCCAACGTCGCGCTTATTTCGCGCGCGCGCTGATACCACCACCGCGCCCTCTACGCCGATAAACACCCACAGGGTGATCAGCATCGTATTCTTCACCTGCTCCCACACCGGCACGCCGAGCGCCAGGCCGCTGAAATCAAGCGTGAAGGTCTCTAAACGGAAGGCCATCGCTGCGAGAACGATAAAGGCGCCGAGCGGAATAAGCTTCGCCAGGGTGGCGACCAGGTTGATGCCCGCCGCCGTTTGCACGCCGCGCAGGACTAAAAAATGGACCACCCACAGCAGAACCGATGCCCCGACGATGGCCTGCCAGGTATTGCCGTTGCCAAAAATGATCGAACCGGGCGCGTCGGTGAAGAAGCTCAGCGCCGCAAAGACGATAACCAGGTAGGAGACGTTGGCGATGACCGCACACAGCCAGTAGCCCCAGGCGGAGCAGAAGCCCACCAGTTCGCCAAATCCTTCGCGCGCATAGGTAAAAATACCGCCGTCGAGATCGGCGCGAATGCGGGTCAGCAGGAGCATGGCGAAGGCGAGGAATAAAATGCCCACGCCGGTAATGGCCCAGCCGATCAGCAGGGCGGACGGGCTGGCCACGGCGGCCATATTTTGCGGCAAACTGAATACGCCTGCGCCCAGCATTGAGCTGAGAACCAGGGCGGTCAGGGCGCTAAGGCCCAGTCTCTTTTCCATTGCAATCCCGAAGTGACAACCGTGAAGTAAAGAATATTTATTTGGCTAAATCGCATAAAATGGACGATTACGCTAAGGCGCGGGATTTTACGGAGTGTCTTGTGCGCATGCAATGGCGGCGGATGAAAAAAAGCAAAAAGGCGGCAAAGCGCCGCCTTTTTGTTCAGCTGAGGTGTCGTTATTTATACAGGTCAGCGCTGATGGTCATGTTACCACCGCGTTCCTGCCACTGGCGGGTGATGTGGTAATACTTCGCGCCTTTCTTCGCCGCACGTTTGGCCACCTGGTAAGAAACTTCGGTCATATTGCCGTAGTTACCGGTGAACTTAATGCTATCGAACGGGGCCATCTGCGCCGCGGTAATCTTGTTCACTTCTTCAATCTGTGTGCCGTCAGGGAGCGTGACGGTGTAACGCCCACCTTTAGAGGACTGGGTTTCGAAGAAGCGGCCTACGCCGGTACCGGAGCCAACGGCTGCGGTGGTTGCCACGCCGGGGATTTCCACGTTTTTAGCCGCGGCGCCGCCTTCAGCCAGCGCTGCGCGCCCGGCTTGAGAATCGGCAGGAATCGCGTCCGGACTTTGCAGAACGCGTTTTTTGGCATCGGCTTTATAAACATAAGCGGTGATGCGCTGGTTGCCGCCCTGGTTAGCATCCACCTGACGAACGATGAAGAAAGAGGCCGCGCCTTTTGCTTTCGCCGCTTTGGTGATGGCATCGTTGACTTCAGGCTGGCTGCGATAGAAACCCTGCACGGTCACGGTGTCAAACGGTTCCAGCTCAACGGCCTGGTCTTTCGGCAGCTCCATGATCCCATTAATCATGCGATTTTTTGGGGCATCGGCCTGCTGAGCGTTGTCTTTATAAAGATCTGCCGTTACGCGCCAGTTACCGCTGTTGCCATAGTCTGAGGTGTCGACAACATAAAAGGAGGCTGCGCCGTCTTTGTCGGCCTTGCGGGAGACCGCCTTAACCGCATCGCCAATCGCAGTAAAACGGCCGGTGATGACCACGCGATCGTAGGGCTTCAGCGCCGCCGCCTGCTCCGGAGTCAGCTCGGTCGCTGCATGGGCAGACAGCGCGGTCGTAGCCAGGAGAGCAGACGCCAGGAGTGAGTTCTTAAGATTCATAAAAATAGTCCTTTGCCTTGCGCAAACCATGTACAGGTATTGTTGTTGACTGAAAACGCTCGATTATTGCATTTAAAAGGAGTGACTGTCTGCGTCAATTTTTGCTAACCGCCCGAAACGCGCGTCACAATAATATAACATTTTCCGATATGTTGAAAAAACAGCCTCTTGACCAGCAAAATCGATAATCGATATCGCTTTAATAAGTTAATGTAATGTTAATGCGATGTTCTGGCAGGCGATTAATTGCGTATTACGGCTTAAGCTAAGCGAATTATCAGGCTCGCTTATAAATTTAAGGTAAATATTGCTGCCTGACGCAGTTTGTCGCGCGTTTTACCAATAAAATCAAAAATTCTGTTTTATCGCAGTAGATCACAATCGGTATTTTCAGTAGGTTATAAAAAGTTTGTTACTGTTTCATTTTTTTCAGTCGAATATCTGAACCGGCGCGTTTTGCCGGCGGATCGTCGGCTGTCAGAAGAGAAAACCATCATCAAAAACCGATGAAAGGGAAAACTATGCGTATCGGGGTACCAAAAGAACGGTTAGCCAATGAAACCCGCGTAGCGGCCACGCCGAAAACGGTGGAGCAGCTGCTCAAGCTGGGTTTTACCGTCGCAGTTGAAAGCGGCGCGGGCCAGCTGGCAAGTTTCGATGACGAGGCGTTTGCTCAGGCAGGCGCTGAGGTTGTGGACGGCGCCGAAGTTTGGCAGTCACCTGTTATTCTCAAGGTGAATGCGCCTGACGAGAATGAAATTGCTTTACTGAATCCAGGCACCACGCTGGTGAGCTTTATCTGGCCGGCGCAGAACCCGGAACTGCTGGCAAAACTCTCTGCCCGCAATGTCACCGTGATGGCGATGGATTCGGTGCCGCGTATTTCGCGCGCCCAGTCGCTGGATGCCTTAAGCTCGATGGCCAACATTGCCGGCTATCGCGCCATCGTCGAGGCCGCGCACGAATTTGGCCGCTTCTTCACCGGGCAGATCACCGCCGCGGGCAAGGTTCCGCCAGCCAAGGTGATGGTGATCGGCGCCGGCGTTGCCGGCCTGGCCGCGATTGGCGCCGCCAACAGCCTGGGGGCGATTGTTCGTGCGTTCGACACCCGTCCTGAGGTCAAAGAGCAGGTGCAGAGCATGGGCGCCGAGTTCCTTGAGCTGGACTTTAAAGAGGAGGCGGGCAGCGGCGACGGCTATGCCAAAGTGATGTCCGAAGCCTTTATTAAAGCCGAAATGGCGCTGTTTGCCGCCCAGGCAAAAGAGGTCGATATCATCGTCACCACGGCGCTGATCCCCGGCAAACCGGCGCCGAAGCTGATTACCCGCGAAATGGTTGACTCGATGACTTCCGGCAGCGTGGTGGTCGATCTGGCCTCGCAGAACGGCGGCAACTGTGAATACACCGTGCCTGGCGAAGTGGTGACCACCGCCAACGGGGTGAGAATCATCGGCTATACCGATCTGCCTGGCCGCCTGCCGACCCAGTCATCCCAGCTCTACGGCACCAACCTGGTCAATCTGATCAAGCTGCTGTGCAAAGAGAAGGACGGCAACATTGCCATCGATTTTGACGACGTTGTGGTCCGTGGCGTAACGGTTGTTCGCGACGGGGAAGTGACCTGGCCGGCGCCGCCGATTCAGGTCTCCGCCCAGCCGCAGGCCGCCGCGAAGAAGGTTGAAGCGCCTGTTGAACCGAAAAAACCGGTTTCGCCGTGGCGCAAATACGCGCTGATGGCGCTGGCGATTATCCTGTTTGGCTGGCTGGCTAACGTGGCGCCGAAGGAGTTCCTCGGCCACTTTACCGTCTTTGCGCTCTCCTGCGTGGTCGGCTACTACGTGGTGTGGAACGTGTCGCACGCGCTGCATACGCCGCTGATGTCGGTCACAAACGCCATCTCGGGGATTATCGTTGTCGGGGCGCTGCTGCAGATAGGCCACGGCGGCTGGGTCAGCGTGCTGAGCTTTATCGCGGTGCTGATCGCCAGCATTAATATTTTTGGTGGTTTCACCGTCACTCAGCGCATGCTGAAAATGTTCCGCAAAGGATAAGGGGTAACAAATGTCTGGTGGATTAGTTACAGCTGCATACATTGTTGCCGCGATCCTCTTTATTTTTAGTCTCGCAGGGCTGTCAAAACACGAGTCGTCACAGCAGGGCAACTACTTCGGCGTTGCCGGGATGGCGATCGCGCTGATCGCCACCATTCTGGGGCCGGACAGCAGCAACGTCGCGTGGATCCTGCTGGCGATGGTTATCGGTGGCGCCATCGGTATCCGTCTGGCGAAGAAAGTCGAAATGACCGAAATGCCGGAGCTGGTGGCGGTGCTGCACAGCTTCGTCGGCCTTGCGGCGGTGCTGGTGGGCTTTAACAGCTACCTGCAGCATGAAACCGGCATGGAGCCGATTCTGGTCAATATTCATCTGACCGAAGTGTTCCTCGGCATCTTCATCGGTGCGGTGACCTTTACCGGCTCCATCGTTGCCTTCGGCAAGCTGTGCGGCAAGATGTCCTCCAAGCCGCTGATGCTGCCGAACCGTCATAAGCTGAACCTCGCGGCGCTGGTCGTCTCTTTTGTGCTGCTGGTGGCCTTTGTTCGCACCGATAGCACCGCGACGCAGGTTCTGGCGCTGCTGGTGATGACCGTTATCGCTCTGGCGTTTGGCTGGCACCTGGTGGCCTCCATCGGCGGGGCGGACATGCCGGTCGTGGTATCGATGCTGAACTCCTACTCAGGCTGGGCGGCGGCGGCGGCGGGCTTTATGCTGAGCAACGATCTGCTGATCGTCACCGGTGCGCTGGTCGGCTCTTCCGGTGCGATTCTGTCCTACATCATGTGTAAGGCCATGAACCGCTCCTTCTTCAGCGTCATTGCCGGCGGATTTGGTACCGATGGTTCCTCGTCCGGCAGCGATGATGAAGTGGGCGAGCACCGTGAAATTAGCGCAGAAGATACCGCTGAAATGCTGAAAAACTCGCACTCGGTGATCATTACCCCGGGCTACGGGATGGCGGTAGCCCAGGCTCAGTATCCGGTTGCGGAAATCACCGAGCGTCTGCGCGCACGCGGTATCAAGGTGCGCTTTGGTATTCACCCGGTTGCCGGTCGTCTGCCTGGGCATATGAACGTGCTGCTGGCGGAAGCCAAGGTTCCGTACGACGTGGTGCTGGAAATGGATGAAATCAACGATGACTTCACCGACACCGACACCGTGCTGGTTATCGGCGCCAACGATACCGTTAACCCGGCCGCGCAGGACGATCCGAAAAGCCCTATCGCCGGTATGCCGGTGCTGGAGGTCTGGAAAGCGCAGAACGTGGTGGTCTTCAAACGGTCGATGAACACCGGCTACGCCGGCGTGCAGAACCCGCTGTTCTTCAAGGAGAACACCCACATGCTGTTTGGCGATGCTAAAGCCAGCGTGGATGCGATTCTGAAAGCGCTGTAAGGCCTGAAGAGCCGGACGAAAGTCGCTATAAAACGTTTGCTTCTGAAGCCGTCTCCGTTGAGACGGCTTTTTTATATAGCGCGCCAGCCCACTTATTGCTCACAAATTAATCGCCGCGGGGTGCTATAATAGGGACGTTTTTTCAACACACTGAGGATATTATGGATACCGAATTAACCCCCGCGCAAATGGCCATCGAATTTCTGCGTCGTGACCCTACCGCTTTAACCCCCGCGCAGTACCTGAAAAAATTTAAACTTCTCGAGCTGGAATTTGCCGATTTAATGTCGCTCTCCTCCATTGAACTGAAAGAAGAGATCGACCACGCCTGGCGCTTAGGTATCCATTAAAAAGTATCGCTTCAGCTGATTGCATCGCTGATGAAGGGGGCCGGAAGGCCCTTTTTTACGCTCTGTGAGAGGCGGCGGGCAAAAAAATCCCCCGCGGTGGCGGGGGAGTTGGCGACGACGGTTGGCGACCAGAGATCAGTCGTCGTCTTCGTCGTCCAGTTCAACCGGCGTTTTGTACTGATCCGGTTTCAGCACCAGCAGATCGCAGCGCAGATGGTCGATCACCTGCTCGGCGGTGTTGCCGAGGAAGGCCGCCGACAGCCCGGTACGCCCGATGGTGCCCAGGACGACAATCCCTGCCTGCAGATGCTCCGACAGATCGGGGATCACCTCTTCCGGCAGACCCTTTTCGACGTGGGTGCGGCTCTCGTCAATCGCAAACTTTTGCCGCAGCGTTTTCATCGCCAGCAGGTGCTGGCCGCGAATGGCGTCGTTGTAGATGCTGGGATCGAAATCAGGCAGCTCAATGGCGATATTGATAGGCGTAACCGGATAAGCGCCCACCAGGTGGACCTCGGTGTGGTTAACCTGTTCTGCCAGCTCAAGCGTCTCTTTGACCAGTTTCTCATTCAGGGAGTCGTGGTAGTTTTCTTCGCTGGCAAGGTTGACCGCCACCAGCGCTCTGCCGCCCTCTGGCCACGGCTGGTCTTTAACCATCCACACCGGGCACGGGCATTTACGCAGAAGATGCCAGTCGGTAGGGGTGAAGATGACCGCTTCCAGCCTGTCGTGCTGGTGCGCCATTTTCAGCACTAAATCATGCTTGTCGCTGAGGATTTCCTGAATGATGGCTTCGAAGGGGCGGTTGTGCCATACCACCTTGATGTCAATCGGGATCCCGGACTCGATATAGAACCGGGCCTGCTCTTTGATCCAGGCGCTGCGTTGGCTGATCACGCCCTGGCGCATAGCCGTTCGCTCGTCTGGCGACAGCAGGGTCGTCATCTCATATGAGAAATCATAGATCGGCAAAAAGGCTTTAATGCGGCCACCAATCCGTTGGTGTAGGTATACCGCGCGCCGCAGTGCGGGCTGGTCGTCCTGGTTAGGATCGATTACTACCAGCATGTTCTGATACTTCGCCATACAGGGTCTCCTTACAACTGTAACTGCAGTCTGTAATTAAAAAGATAACCTATATAGATGAATTGAAACAGGGGATGACCCTGGCCAGATCAACAAATAAGAAAAAAATTAGCGATCTGGCGAAGGGATCGGGCTATCAGGCGACGTTGCGCGCCTGACCAGCCAGCTGAGCGAGGAGGTCGCTGTTTTCGATGGTGATGTATTTACCTTTAACCGCCAGCATGCCGCTTTTCTGGAAACGACCCAGCAGGCGGCTGATAGTTTCTACGGTCAGGCCGAGATAGTTCCCGATATCGCCGCGGGTCATGGTCAGACGGAACTCACGAGGCGAGAAGCCGCGCTGGGCAAAACGACGAGAAAGATTGTAGATAAAGGCCGCCAGGCGCTCCTCGGCGTTCTTTTTGGAAAGCAGCAGGATCATATCCTGATCGCCTTTGATCTCGCCGCTCATCAGGCGCATCATCTGCTGACGCAGATTCGGCATCTTGCCTGAGAGGTCGTCCAGGGTTTCGAAGGGAATTTCGCAGACCATTGAGGTTTCCAGCGCCTGAGCAAAGCTCGGGTGGAGACCGGTGCCGATCGCGTCAAAACCAACCAAATCACCCGCCAGGTGGAAGCCGGTAATCTGCTCGTCGCCCTGTTCGGTAATGGTATAGCTTTTGATGGTGCCTGAACGAATGGCGTACAGCGACTTCAGCTCATCGCCGGCTTTGAACAGGGTCTGTCCTTTCTGGATAGGCTTTTTTCGCTCGATGATATTATCAAGCTGATCAAGCTCGTGCTCGTTCAGAGTAAAAGGGATGCAAAGCTGGCTGATGCTGCAATCCTGACAATGGATTGCACAACCGCCAGACTGAATGCGTCGTATAATTCTCTTTTCCGGGATCATAAGTCTGCTCAAGCCTTAATTGATATTGGTCAATTTTAACATCTTTTTGGTGAGCAGGTAAGCCTCGAACCGATGAAACACGTAATATTAAAAGGGGAAAGCGATTACCCCCTTTATCTCATTGATAAGAAATAAGATGTCTGAGCATATTTGATTGTAAAGTTGCCGGATGCTTCCGATAAAAGGCACTTACGGTCAAAGAAGCAAATACCCCTCATGGCGCAATAACCACTCTTTACGCTGCACGCCGCCCGCGTAGCCGGTCATGGTGCCGTTACGTCCGATGACGCGGTGGCAGGGCACCACGATACTGACCGGATTAGAGCCGTTGGCCGCCCCGACCGCCCGCGCGGCGCCTGGCCGACCTAATGCCTCCGCCAGCTGACCGTAGTGCATGACCTGGCCGCAGGGGATGGTACGCAGCGTTTTCCAGACCTCGCGTTGAAACGGGGTGCCCGCCGTCGCCGTCGGCAGCGTTTCGATAACCGCAAGGTCACCGGCGAAATAGTCGCCAAGCCTGCTGCTCAGCCCGCCCGGGTCATGAGAATCCACGCGCTGGTACCCTTCATGGCGATAGTGCAGCTCCAGCAGCTGCTCCATCCGCGCGCTGTGCTCCTCCCACTCAACGGCTCGCAGATGGAACTGCTCGTCGCAAACGATCCATAGCGGCCCGACCGGGGTATCGATTTTGTCCTGAAGCAGTATCAGCATCGTTTTTCCTTATTACCTGATTCAAATGATTATTACTGCACCCTGAACACAAGATATCACGTCATCCTGGTGGGCAACTATACTCCATAAAGGTGAACGGCGAGCGGCGTGGCTGAAGGGGCGAATCTATGAATATGTTTTCCATTTTGCTGCTGCCTGCAGGGCAGAAGCAAAACCAAATCGCAGCGGGTCCGGCGATATTTAATTTTGTATTAATTACGCCGCGCGGGTCTGAATGGATTTTGCTACTTTCTCCGGGCGGTAAATTCCCCTATGCGGAGGAGCGTTCAGTTCATCTCTCTATGCAGTTTGTCATACGCACGCGGATTAGTTTGAACTGGCTAATTCATCGGGAGGCACCCGACGCCGCAATACACTATACAGGCATTCCTTGAGTCAATTATTTGCCAGCACGTTATTAGTGCTGGCTTTTTTTTGTTAACGTGAAAGGTGATGGTATGCAATATATGCTAACTGGCGTTTTGATATTGATTATCAGTGGTTTGCTGTTAAATGCTGTCTCTCTTATGATCGAGTCGCTTTATAAGCTAATGAAAGATATGCACTTAAAGAAAAAACATTTTTAGGTGCCTCAGCAGGTCCGGCAAGCGTATTGACAGCGATCGCTTGCCGACCTGTTATTCCCCTCCGCCATACACCCGTTCAGCAATCCAGCCCTTATTCTCAGTAACTTCCTCTGGCGTCACTGCTGGTCACCGCGACGATCGCGCGGGTTGAGTGCCGGTGGCTACGGGCGCAGGAGCCGGTTCGCCCGACGACAAACGCGTTGAGGGCGCGCGGTGCGACGGCTATAGTAGCCTCCGATAGTCGCCGGAGGAGTGCTGATGAACCTTGATGACAAATCGCTATTTCTGGATGCCATGGAGGATGTCCAGCCGCTGAAGAGCGGCAACGACGTGCTGTGGCATCCCGAGCGCCACACCCGCACCCCGCAGCGCATCGACGCGCTGCAGCTGGATAACTTTTTGACCACCGGCTACCTCGACGTGCTGCCGCTGGCAACACCGCTGGAGTTCAGGCGCGAGGGGGTACAAAGCGGCGTGCTGGACAAGCTGCGGCTGGGGAAATACAGCCAGCAGGCGAGCCTCAATCTGCTGCGCCAGCCGGTCGAGAAGTGTCGGCAAATGCTGTTTGCCTTTGTGCACCAGGCGCAGAAGGAGTCGCTGCGCAACGTGCTGATTGTTCACGGCAAAGGGCGCGACGACAGCGCTCACCCCAATATTATCCGCAGCTACCTGGCGCGCTGGCTGGAAGAGCTTCCCGAAGTGCAGGCGTTTTGCGTCGCCTCCGCCCATCACGGCGGCAGCGGAGCGTGCTACGTCGCCCTGCGCAAATCGGCCGAGGCAAAGCAGGAAAACTGGGAGCGCCACGCCAAACGCAGCCGCTAGCGCAGCAGCAGCGTCAGCTCCCGGGCCGCCTTTTGCAGCTCTGGCAGCACCCGATCCAGCATTTCGCGAGTTGAAACCTGCCCGGCATGGACGCCGACGTTCAGCGCCGCCTGAACCTGTCCCTGCGGGTTAAACAGCGGCACCGCCAGCGAGCGCAGCCCCATCTCCAGCTCCTGATCGTTCAGCGCGTAGCCCTGCTGGTGGACGCGCTTGAGCTCGGCGCGCAGCTTATTCACCGAATCCACCGTTTGCGGGGTGTAGCGAATCATCGTCACCCGGCCCAGCATATCGTTCAGCTTCTCCTCCGGCTGATGGCTCAACAGCACCCGGCCCATCGAGGTGGCCCAGGCCGGCAGCCGGCTGCCAATATCCAGATCGATAGTCATAATGCGCGAGCTGGAGGCGCGGGCAATGTAGAGAATATCGTCGCCGTCGAGGGTGGCGATGGAGCAGGACTCGTTAAGCATTTCGCTCAGATGCTTGAGCACCGGCTGGGCCGAACGCGCCAGCGGGGTTGAGGCCAGCCAGGCGTGGCCGAGGGCGAGGATGCGCGGACGCAGCTGAAAATTCTTACCATCTTCAGCATAGACAAACCCCAGCTTGCCGAGCGTATAGAGGCAGCGGCGCACCGCCGCGCGCGGAATACCGGTCTTCTGGCTGATCTGTGAGATCGACAGCACCGGGCGCTGCGGGGTGAAGGCCTGAATCACCTCCAGCCCGCGGGCCAGCGAGGCCATAAAGTTCGGGTCGCCCTTAAACGGGTCGCTATCGCCGGTCAGTAAATCGTCTGGATGCTTCTCCATTTTGTTCTCCATATTTGCCATCGATCACATTCTTTCGCTAAAGATATACGATGTTCGATTATCGCACCATATTTCGATTATCGCCCTTGACCAACATCGTTAAGCGGGTCACATTTTGTGCGAACAACGTATATAAGTGCGATTACCGCACATAAAGGAGCGACCTGATGATTGATAAAAGCGTGTCGACGCTAAGCGATGCCATCGCCGGGATCCACGACGGCGCGACCATCATGATCGGCGGTTTTGGTCCCGCCGGTCAGCCAACGTACCTGATTGATGCCCTGATTGAGCAGGGCGCCCGCGACCTAACCATTATCAACAACAACGCGGGCAACGGTGAGGTGGGCCTGGCGGCGCTGCTGAAGGCCGGACGGGTGAGCAAGATGATCTGCTCTTTCCCGCGTCAGGTTGACTCGCAGATTTTTGACGACCTCTACCGCCGCGGCAAGGTTGAGCTGGAGTTGGTTCCGCAGGGCAATCTGGCGGCCAGAATCCAGGCCGCCGGCGCCGGACTGGGGGCGGTATTTACCCCGACCGGCTACGGCACGCCGCTGGCGGAAGGCAAAGAGACCCGCGAAATCGACGGGCGCCACTACGTTCTCGAATATCCGATTAAGGCCGATTTTGCGCTGATTAAGGCTCATCACGCCGACCGCTGGGGCAACCTGGTGTACCGCAAAGCGGCGCGCAACTTTGGCCCGATCATGGCAACCGCCGCCAAAACCACCATCGTTGAGGTCTCCCGCCTGGTCACCCTCGGCGAACTGGACCCGGAAAATATCATTACTCCGGGGATTTTTGTCCAGCGCGTCTTCTCGCTGGAAAATACCGTTACCGCACAGAGCGCCTGAGGAGCCAGCGATGCAAAAATTAACTCGTGATGAGATGGCCCAGCGCGTGGCGCGCGATATCCCGGAAGGGGCCTATGTGAACCTCGGTATCGGTTTACCGACCCGCATCGCCAACTATCTGCCCGCGGATAAAGAGGTGTTCCTGCACAGTGAAAACGGCCTGCTGGGCATGGGCGGCAGGCCGCAGCCCGGCGAAGAGGATCCGGAGCTGATTAACGCCGGGAAAGAGTACGTCACGCTGCTCAAAGGCGGCTGTTTCTTCCACCACGGCGACTCCTTTGCCATGATGCGCGGCGGCCACCTCGATATCTGCGTGCTGGGAGCCTATCAGGTCTCTGCCCGCGGCGATCTGGCCAACTGGAGCACCGGCGCGCCGGACTCGATCCCGGCCGTAGGCGGGGCGATGGACCTGGCTATCGGCGCGCGTCAGGTCTTCGTGATGATGGATCATCTGACCCGCGACGGCGAGTGCAAGCTGGTTGAGCACTGCAGCTATCCGCTAACCGGCGTTGGCTGCGTCAGCCGAATCTACACCGACCTCGCGGTTATCGATATCACCCCCGGTGGCCCGGTGGTGCGGGAAATCTTCAACGGCCTCTCTTTTGAGGAGCTGCAGCGCATCACTCCGGTGGCGTTGACCTTCGAACATCTGGCGAAAAGCGCGTAAGGAACCTATGATGAATCAGGCATTTATCTGTGATGCGGTGCGTACACCCTTCGGTCGTTTTGCAGGCACCCTGGCGCCGATGCGCGCCGATGATTTAGGCGCGCTGCCGCTCAAGGCGCTGTTGGAGCGCAATCCGGGACTGGATCCTTCACGCATTGATGACGTGATTTACGGCTGTGCAAACCAGGCCGGCGAAGATAACCGCAACGTCGCGCGCATGGCGCTGCTGCTGGCCGGACTTCCGGAAACGGTTCCGGGCAGCACCATTAACCGTCTGTGCGGCTCGAGCCTTGATGCGATCGGCGTCGCAGCGCGGGCAATCAAAAGCGGCGAGACTCAGCTGATGATTGCCGGCGGAGTAGAAAGCATGTCGCGCGCGCCCTTCGTCATGGGCAAGGCCGAAAACGCCTATAGCCGCAGCATGCAGATTGAAGATACCACTATCGGCTGGCGCTTTATCAACGCGCGGATGAAGGCGCTGTATGGCGTTGATTCGATGCCGGAAACCGCCGAAAACGTGGCCGCTGATTTTGCGATTTCGCGCGCGGACCAGGACGCCTTCGCCCTGCGCAGCCAGCGGCGAACCGCCGAGGCGCAGGAGGCCGGGCGCTTTGCCGATGAGCTGATTGCGGTCTCGATCCCGCAGCGTAAGGGCGAGCCGCTGCTGTTTACCCGCGATGAACACCCGCGCAGCACCTCGCTGGAGGCGCTGGCGAAGCTAAAAGGCGTGGTGCGCGCCGACGGTTCGGTGACCGCCGGCAACGCTTCCGGGGTCAACGATGGGGCCTGCGCGCTGCTGCTGGCCAGCGAGCAGGCGCTGATGGCGAACGACCTGCAGCCGCTGGCGCGCGTTGTCGGCGTGGCGACCGCCGGGGTCGCGCCAAGAATTATGGGCTTCGGTCCGGCTCCGGCAGTACGTAAAGTGCTGGCGCTGACCGGGCTGACGCTGGCGCAGATGGACGTGATTGAACTGAACGAAGCCTTTGCTGCCCAGGCGCTGGCGGTGACGCGTGATTTAGGCCTGGCCGACGACGCCGCGCACGTTAACCCCAACGGCGGGGCGATTGCCTTAGGCCATCCGCTGGGCGCCTCAGGCGGGCGGCTGGCGATGACCGCCGCCTATCAGCTGCGGCGCACCGGCGGGCGCTACGCGCTGTGCACCATGTGTATCGGCGTCGGCCAGGGAATTGCGCTGATTATTGAACGTGTTTAAGGAGCCAAAATGAGTTTGCTGACCCCGATGATGCGCAGCAGCTCGCTGACCGCCTGGTTTAGCGACGCGCAGCGGGTACAGGGGATGCTGGATTTTGAAGCGGCGCTGATCCGCGCCCAGGCCGCCTGCGGGATAGTGCCCCAGGCGGCCGTCGCGCCGGTGGTCAACGCCTGCCGGCATTCGCTTATCGATTTCTCCGCGCTGGGAGAGGCGGCGGCCGACGCCGGGAACCTGGCGATCCCGCTGGTCAGGCAGCTTACCGCCTGCGTTAAGGCTACGGACCCGCAGGCCGCTCGCTACGTCCACTGGGGAGCCACCAGCCAGGATGCTATCGACAGCGGTCTGGTTCTGCAGCTGCGCGGCGCGCTGGCGGAGACCGATTCGCTGCTGCAGCGCCTGATGGCTGAATTTGCGCGGCAGGCGCAGCGGCATCAGCATACGGTGATGCCGGGGCGCACCTGGATGCAGCACGCGCTGCCGGTGACCTTTGGCCTGAAGCTGGCGGGCACTCTCGATGCGCTGCTGCGCTGGCAGCAGCGGCTGCGCGAAATGCGCGCCCGCGTGCTGGTGCTGCAGTTTGGCGGCGCGGCGGGCACCCTCGACTCGCTAAAAGGGCACGGACCGGAGGTCGCCGGGCGGCTGGCGGCCGAGCTTGGCCTGGCGCTGCCGGACACCCCGTGGCACAGCCAGCGCGATCGGCTGCTGGAAGTGGGGGCCTGGTACGCCGGGGTCTGCGGGACGCTGGGTAAATTTGCCAACGACTTTTCGCTGCTGATGCAGACGGAAGTTGCCGAAGTTGCGGAGCCGGTCGCGGAAGGCCGCGGCGGTTCGTCGACGATGCCGCACAAGCGTAACCCGGTCGGCTGCGCGGCGATCCTGACGGCGGCTCAGCGTACGCCGGGCCTGGTGGCCTGCCTGTATGCCGGCCAGGTTCAGCAGCACGAGCGCGCACTCGGCGGCTGGCAGGCGGAGTGGGAGACGCTCCCTGAGCTGATTACCCTCGTCGGCGGCGCGCTGGAACAGAGCGTCGAGCTGGCGCGCGATATGCAGGTGTTCGCGCAAAAAATGCGCGCCGATCTCGATATGACCCACGGCCTGATTATGGCCGAAGCGGTGACCCTGGCGCTGGCGGAGTTTATCGGTAAGGCCGACGCCCATCATCGGGTCGAGGCGCTGTGCCGCCAGGCGATTGACCAGTCGCGCCCGCTGCTGGCGCTGCTGGAAAGCGACCCTCAGGTCAGCCAGCATCTTAGCGTAGCCCGTTTAACCCAGCTGCTGGACCCGACAACGGCGACCGGCAGTGCGGAAATTTTTGTGCGCCAGGTCGTGGCGCGTTACAAGGAACAACATGATGAACCTTGATTACCAGATTGACGGCCCGGAAGGTGCGCCGGTTATCGTTCTTTCCAACTCGCTGGGCACCACCCGGTCGATGTGGCAGCCGCAGCTTGGCGCGCTAACCGCGCGGTTTCGCGTGCTGCGCTACGACACTCACGGTCATGGTCAGACCGCTAAAAGCGGTAAGGTGACCCTCGCCCAGCTTGGCGAAGACGTTATTACGCTGCTCGATCATCTGCAGATAGAGAAAGCCTGGTTTTGCGGGATTTCGATGGGCGGACTGACCGGACTGTGGCTGGGACGCTTCGCCCCGGAGCGATTTTACGCCATTGCGGTGGCCAATACCGCCGCGCGAATTGGCGACCAGGCCAGCTGGCTCTCGCGGGCGCGGGCCGTCCGTCAGGAGGGGATGGACGTGGTGGCCGCCGGCGCGGCGGATCGCTGGTTTAGCCACACCTTTCGCCAGAAGGCGCCGGAGGTGGTTGCATCCCTGTGCCATCAGCTGACCCATAGCGATGCTGAGGGCTATGCCGCCTGCTGTGAAGCGCTGGCGGCGGCCGACCTGCGCAGTGAAGTCGGGCACATCAGTCTGCCAACCCTGATTATCGCCGGGGAAAGTGACCCTGTCACGACGGTGGCGGATGCCAACTTTCTCCATCAGCAGATCCCCGCCTCGCAGGTGGTGGTGGTCTCCGCATCGCATCTGTCTAATATCGAAGCGGCGGGCGCATTCAGCGCCGCATTACTGGGATTCTTCCGGGGAGAGCAGCATGGATGACAAGGCGCGTTATCAGCAGGGAATGGCGGTACGCCGTCAGGTGCTGGGCGATGCCCACGTCGACCGCACGCTGGATAAGCTGACCCCGCTCAATGAAGAGTTTCAGGACTTTATTACCCGCTACGCGTGGGGCGAAACCTGGACCCGACCGGGGCTGGAACGTCATACTCGCAGCATGATCACCATCGCGATGCTGATCGCGCTTAATCGCGAAGCGGAGCTCAAAATGCATCTGCGCGCTGCGTTTAATAACGGCGTGACCCGCGATGAGCTCAAGGAGCTGATTATGCACTCCGCGCTCTACTGCGGCCTGCCTGCGGCCAACGCCACGATGCACCTGGCGCAGCAGGTGTTTGACGATCTGGACGCGCAGCAGGCATAGGCCGTGTTCTCAGGCCGGGCCGCGAGCGTTTGCGGCCGGCTCTCCTCGCGTTAACCCTCTTTTTTGTTTATCTCTTCCGGCGCAGCGGCGGGCGCGGCGTACCAGTTTTCCTTCGCCACCACCACCGGCTCCTTCGGCTGCAGGACAAAGTTAGGCGACATTATCTGCACGTTAAACTCGTTGAACACATCCAGCACGCTGCCGTGCAGCGCGTTACGCCCTTCCGGTACGGTGGTTTCGGCAAGCAGCCGTACCTGCAGCTCGTAGGAGGTGTACCAGTCCATCAGCGCCAGCTTGCGCACTTTTGGCGGCTGGCCAGGGTCGATGCCTTCAGCGCGGTGCGCCGCTAGCTCCAGCAGGGCGCAGACCTGGCGCCACGGCGTATCGTAGCCAATCGTCACGCTAACGGTCAGGTTGACCCCCTGGCCGGGGTTCTGCGCGCTGAGGTTAATGATTTTGCCGCTCACCACCACCGCGTTGGGGACGGTGACGATGTAATTTTCACGGGTCTGAATTTTGGTAGCCAGCATGCCGATTTCGCTGACCTGACCCTCATCGCCGGCGATGCGGATCCAGTCCCCTTTGTGCAGCGCGCGCGAGTAAATCAGCACCAGCCCGCTCATGGCATGATTCATGATGCCGGTTGATCCCAGGGTTAACATCAGGCCGAAAAAGACGCTGATGCCCTTAAAGGCCAGCGAATTAGCTCCAGGGAGAAAAGGGTAAGCGGCGGAGAGGGCAAACAGCCAGATTGCCGCGGAGATAAGCCTGCGGGTGGCGCCGACGGTCTCCGGGTGCAGGCCAGGGATATGCAGGCGGCCGGCTTCAACCTGGCCGAGCAGCACCTTGACCAGGCGGATAATAAACCAGGTTATCAGGAAAATAATCAGCACAATCAGCAGGCCGGGCAGCGAAGAGATTATCGACAGCGCAATCTCCTGGATAACTTTCAGCGACCAGTCGCCCAGCGATTCGCTCCACACGCGGGTCCACGGAAAGAGGCCGAAGGCCCAGCTCAGCCAGACGTAAAGCGCCAGAGTGCCGAGCAGCACCATCAGCAGGGCATAGAGCCGGGTTTCAATATTGCCGAGGAAGCGCCGCCAGTTCTGCGGGATCCAGCTGCGTTTCTCGAGAATGCGCAGATTGAAAAAACGCCGCACCCGCCGCCACGAACGGTACGCGGCGTAATAGAGCAGGGCCAGCGCCAGGGCCCCGGCCAGGGTTTTGCCGACCGACAGCAGCAGATATGAGCGGTTGTACTGTTCGCGCAGGGAGGTCCGCTGCGCCTCAATCCGGGTGAGCGCGCGCTGGGCCGCTTGATCGAGGGTCAGATCGTCGCCTTCATCAAGATCGGCCTGGCTGAGCAGCATCACCGGTTTGTTGTTCATCATAAACAGGCGGCCAGGCAGGTTGTAGCGGGTAACCGGCACCACCTGCAGCGGCTGGCTGATATCGGCTTCCGTGAAGGCGCGCAGAGTATTACGTACCCGCAGCACGCGCTCTTCGGGGGTGGTCTGGCCGAAGGTTGCCTGCAGCATGACGATCGGCTGGTGGAAGATAAATACCGTGCGCGCCCGCTCGCGATCCGTTGGCTGCTCGCGCGGCTCGGCGGCGTGGAGCGGAAGCGCCAGCAGCAGCGTAAACCATGCCAAAAACAACGCCCGTACTCTGTTCATAAGCCGCACCCGGAAAGAGAGAATTATTGTTATTTTTCAGGCGCTCTAAGGCAGTGACTGACCTGAACCTGCTTTGAGCATAGCCGAGGGTCAGGCGAATTCAAGACTCGCCTGCAGGAGCGTGCCGGTGCCCGGGAAGCGGCAGGGGACGCCCCATCCTGACAAAATGTGCGATCTTCTTGACACAGCATTGACAAATAAATGCCTGGTCAGTAATTTCATTTGTAATTATTGACCAGGCAAATATCATGAATAAGCATCCGGGTATTATCAATAACAAGTTCCATCTGGGTTTATTAATCCATCTGGCAAACCAGTATAAAGATCAGCTTATTAGCCAGTACTTCTCCGGCATGGATATCACGGCCGCGCAGTTTAAGGTGCTGATCAGCATCTATAAGGGCGTCACCAGTCCGGTTGAGATCAGCAAAAATCTGGTCATGGACGCCGGGGCGATGAGCCGCATGGTGGATCGGATGGTCAAGCGCGATCTCATCAGCCGTTCGCCTAATCCGCAGGATAAGCGGCAGGTCGTGCTGGCGCTGACCGGCAAAGGCGAGCTGATTTGCGAGCGCTTTGTTAATGAAGCGCTGGCGTCAATCATCAGCGACCTTACCGCCCGACTGACCCCCGACGAGTCTCGTTTACTGGTAGAGCTAATGACAAAAATGCTGCCAGACGAAATTGTTGCTCCTCATCGCTAACGTATTCAAGAAGGTCCGCACAAGATGGAAACCACACCTGCACAGCACGCCGAGCGCGGCAGCAAGCGCAAACGCAACTTTATTATTTTACTGATTATTCTGCTGCTTGCCGCCGGCGGCGGCGTGGCATGGTATCTGCTGTATGCCCGCTACTATGAATCGACTGACGATGCCTACGTTAACGGCAACCAGGTGACGCTCACTCCGCAAATCGGCGGCACGGTGACCCAGGTCACGGTCGACGAGGGGGATTTTGTGCAGAAGGGGCAGCCGCTGGTGCTGCTTGACCCGAGCGATACCGAAATTGCGCTGCAGCAGGCGGAAGCCAATCTGGCCAACACCGTGCGCCAGGTTCGCGGGCTCTACAGCACGGCGGATAACTACCGCGCGCAGGTTGCGGCGAAAAGGGTCGCCCTGCAGACTGCGCAAAACGACTACGCCCGGCGGCAGAAAATCTACCAGAGCGGCGCCATCGCTGCGGAAGATCTCTCCCACTATCGCGACGCGGTCACCAGCGCGCAGAGCGACTTAGCCGCCGCTCAGGAGGCGTTACGCACCAACACGGCGATGGTTGATGACACGGTTATCGACAGCCATCCCGAAATTAAAAGCGCGGTAGCCACGCTGCGTCAGCGCTATCTGGATAATTCGCGCAGCACCATCGTTGCGCCGGTCAGCGGCTTCGTTGCCAAACGCGCGGTCCAGCTCGGCATGCGCGTCGATTCGGGAACTACCCTGATGGCTATCGTGCCGCTGAATGAGGTGTGGGTCGATGCCAACTTCAAAGAGAGCCAGATGAGCGCAATGCGCCTGGGGCAGAAAGTGACGCTGAGCGCGGACCTCTACGGCGACGACGTGGAGTACCACGGCACCATTGAGAGCCTGGGCATCGGCACCGGCAGCGCGTTTTCGCTGCTGCCCGCGCAGAACGCCAGCGGCAACTGGATCAAAATCGTCCAGCGTCTGCCGGTGCGCATCACGCTGGACCCGCATGATATGCAGAAAAACCCGCTGCGGGTGGGGCTGTCGATGAATGTTCGCGTTGATATTCGCGATACCGACGGCCATCTGCTGCCGCAGCAAACCGTTAGTGCCCCGCGTTTCACCACGGATGTGTATCAGAACCCGCTGGAACAGGCGGACCAGCTGGTGGCTAAAATCCTTCATGACAACAGCAAAGCGGTAGCCGCCGGCGCCCGTTAAGAGAGACGTTATGCAAGATAAGGCCGCATTTACGCCGCCCAATATGTGGCTGGCGGTGCTCGCGCTGTCGCTGGCCACGTTTATGCAGGTGCTGGACTCCACGATTGCCAACGTGGCGCTGCCGACGATCGCCGGCAACCTCGGGGTGAGCGCCGATCAGGGGACGTGGGTTATCACCTCGTTTGCGGTGTGTAACGCCATTGCGCTGCCGCTGACCGGCTGGTTTACCCGGCGCTTCGGCCAGCTAAAGCTTTTTATCGGCTCGGTAGTGCTGTTTACCCTGACCTCGTTCCTGTGCGGGTTTGCCCACAGCATGACCGAGCTGATTATCTTTCGCGCCCTGCAGGGCTTCTTCGCCGGGCCGATGTTCCCGATGTGCCAGACGCTGCTGCTGGTTATCTTCCCGTCGAGCAAGCGCAGCATGGCGCTCGCGCTGCTGTCGATGGTGACGGTCGTGGCGCCGATTGTTGGCCCCATAACCGGCGGCTGGATCACCGATAACTACTCCTGGCCGTGGATTTTCTACATCAACGTGCCGATCGGCATCTTTGCCGCGATTGTGGTCTGGACGCAGATGCGCGAGCGTGAAGAGACCACCACCCACGCGCCGATTGACTACATCGGCATTGCGCTGCTGGTGCTTGGCGTCGGGCTGCTGCAGGTGGTGCTGGATAAAGGCAACGACCTCGACTGGTTCGCCTCAATCCATATCGTCATTATGTCGGTAATTTCGGCAATATCGCTGGTTTCGTTCGTTATCTGGGAGCTGGGCGAGCGCCATCCGATAGTCAACCTGCGGCTGTTTAAGGACCGTAACTTCGCTATCGGTACGATCTCGCTGACCCTGGGCTACGCGGCGTTTTTTGCCATCAACATTATTCTGCCGCAGTGGCTGCAAACCCAGATGGGCTACACCGCCATCTGGGCCGGGCTTGCCGCCGCGCCGATGGGCGTGCTGCCGCTGGTGATGACGCCGATTATTGGCCGCTACGCCAATAATTTCGATCTGCGTATTCTGGCTTCGCTCTCGTTCCTGACCATGGGAGCTTCCTGCCTTATTCGCGCGCAGTTCAACACCGACGTCGATTTTCGCACCATCGCCGAAGTGCAGCTGTTTATGGGGATCGGCGTGGCGTTTTTCTTTATGCCGATCACCACCATCGTACTGTCGAACCTCAGCGGGGCGGAGGTGGCGGAGGGTTCCGGTCTGGCAACCTTCTTCCGCGTGCTGGGCGGCTCGTTTGCCTCCTCGCTGACCACCTGGATCTGGTCGCGGCGGGAGGTGTTCCACCATGCCAACCTGACCGAAAGCGTCTCCGCCTATAATCCGGCGGCGGTGGACTATGTGGAGAAGATGGGCGGAGCGACCCAGCAGCATATGGCGCTGATCGATAAAACCATCGAGCAGCAGGCCTATATGATGTCGACCATCGACTATTTCTGGGTGTTAGGCTGGGGCTTTATGGCGCTGATCGTGGTTATCTGGTTTGCCCGTCCGCCGTTCAGCCGCGCCGGAGCGCCGGGCGCGCCGTCCGCCGGTCACTAGCCGCGCGGGGTCGAAAGGCGAGTCTGCTGGTCTGGCGGTGTTCCGCTCACCGGACCTTTGGCAGAACATGCGGCCTCGGTGCCAGGAGGCTGCCGCCAGCGCGCCGGGGCTGTAGATCGCTGTGGAGCGATCCCCCAGGCAAACTGAGAGGGATTCCGTTCACCGAACGCCTGAGGCGATAAAAGCGGCCTGTCCGCATGGTCACCTAATGGTTTGAATCATTGTTGCTACCCGCAACGATGGACGCCAGGTGGCGAAAAGGCGTGCAGCGGGGCCCTTGCTCCCCGCTGAAATCGGCGAACTGGAGGCCGGAAGACAAGGGCTGGCCGCCAGGGATGGCGGCAAGAGGCGAATCGAGACAGGAGCG